>Ga0209123_1000306_pt1 | contig 69331 bp, 59 predicted proteins | sample BarGraIncu00431A_FD_184500 | JGI IMG/M metagenome (GOLD analysis project Ga0209123, IMG submission 184500) | Arctic peat soil microbial communities from Barrow, Alaska, USA - Barrow Graham LP Incubations 004-31A (SPAdes) (version 2) | ecosystem: Environmental > Terrestrial > Soil > Wetlands >... | reverse complement strand
ACCCTCATAAACGAATGCCAAACATCTTGTTTTGCACCGCGTACATCTATTCTTGCCTGATTGGTTGCTTTCATGCGGTTATTTACTCCCCACGATGATAAATATCGGGTAGTTGTTCCGGGATTTCCCATAATCATTGTATAGTCGCCCGCTTGATATCCCTGATTGGAGATCGTTGCAAATCGTTTGGGTGAATAAGGTATATTTTCTTTAGCAAATGTTGCCGGTTTGCCATCGGGAGCACAATACACGCGGAAAACTGAGAAATCGCCGGTGTGGCGTGGCCACATCCAGTTATCTGTTTCGCCACCAAATTTTCCGATGGAAGCAGGTGGTGCAAAGGCAAATCGAATATCGGTATATTCCTGATAAACGAATAAATAAAATTCGTTTCCTGAATAAAACGGACGTACACGGGCAGAATAATTCAACGCTTTATCCACCGATTTTTCAGTTTCTGTCTGTATTACTCTTGAAATAGAATCAATTTTTGCCGTACGATTGCTCCCAAGCAACGTTTCCGGCAGTTGCGATATTATACGTTCGGTTACATCCTGAATTTTCACCAGATACTTTACGGTTAAACCCGGACAAGGAATTTCATCAGTTTGTTTTTGTGCAGTAAATCCGTCTTTCAGGTAATTATGTTCCATCGAACTGCGTTGTTGTATAGCGCTGTACCCACAATGATGATTAGTGAAAATCAACCCCTGGTTAGAAACCATAACACCTGTGCAACCGTTTCCGAATATAATTACGGCATCTTTAAGGCTCACATTTGTATCACTGTATATGTCATCGGCAGTCATAGCCAGACCCATACCATTCATTTTTTGGATGTTCAGTTTTTGAATTAAAGGCAGCATCCACATGCCTTCGTCAGCTTTTAACCCGGCGAAGATGCTGAGCGAAAGCAATACAATGAGTAATTTCTTCATGAAAATAAGAGTTGAATTTGTTGATAATTACAAAATTAAATCAGTTTGACGACTTATCAAACTGATTTTATTTTTTGCATATAAATGCAGGACAAATGTAAGGAATATATTTTAATTTCGCTTATAAGGTGTTAGTTTATGTCGTTTTTTGTATATCAAGATGCTTTAACGACTGTTCAAAAACTACAACCTGAAATGTTTAAATGACCATAAAGATCGATAAATTAGAATTTGAAATTATTAAGCATAACCAAAAATCATCTTAGGTTTGACTGTAGCAGCATGAATAATGATGGTGATTGATGCAATTGAAGAAACAATAGAAAATGAATAAAACAGCTCATATACAATCACTTATTGAATATTTTTTCAATCTTTATAAAATACTTATACCCTACCCTATCTTTTTGATTTTACCCTTATACCTTTCATTATATTTTTGCATCGGATAAAAAAAAGAGTTTAAAAATTTATAACCCTCTTTATTTATTCACAATAAATAGGGTATTTAATAAATTCGTTATTTAAATCAATAAATGATATGAACTCAATAATTGAATTGGTATTGGAACTAGCCGGAGGTGTCATTCTCCTTTTTGCAGCTGGCTATACTTTTGCTCAAATAAGTGGATATGGTGCACATTATGACAAAATGCTGTACGATGATGACGGTGACATTGATGCACAAATAAGTGGTTACGAAGAAAACTATGACAAAATGCTGCAAAATGATGACCGTGAAACCAACCAGATAATTAATAATAATAATGATGATCATATTGCTCATCATTTCGCAATGTAAAAAATGAATCAAAATGGAAACAAAACTTTTAATGGTAACAACAACTGAAACGAACAGCACTATTGGCTATATTATCGCGGCAATTATAGCCGTGGATATACTGGGCTATTTAACCCATCTGCTCATTTAACAAAACAATGAACAAAATAAAATAAAAACAGTTATTTATTATAATACAACATTTTAAAATGTATTTACAATTATGAGAATTATTAGATTAGTAGCAATTTTAGCAATTGCGGTATTGACAATATCAAGTGCAAAAGCACAGTTCGCAACCGGAGCCGACATCGTAAGTTCATATATATGGCGTGGCGTACCACAAGATCGTACAGTAGGAGGTAATCCTTCATTGGGAAGTCCAAATATTCAACCCTATTTATCATTTACAACTGGTGGTTTAACTCTTGGATCATGGGCTTCTAGTAGTTTTCTTGGAAACGTAAAAGAAGTGGATTTATATGCTACTTATGCTTTTTCAAGTGCATTTGCATTGACTGTTACAGATTACAACTGGGGATTTGCAAATCCTAAAGGTTATTTTAATTACTCAAAAGGAACCGACCACATGTATGAAGCCACACTTGCTTACATAGGACCAGCAACATTTCCACTTGGAGTGTCTGTAAATACCATGTTTGCCGGATGCGACACACTTTCAACCGGGAAAAGTGCATTTTCAACCTATGCTGAATTAAGTTATCCAATTACAGCCAATGTAAAAGTATTTTGCGGAGCATCACTGACCCCGAGTTTAATGGTTTACAATACTTCAGGATTTGCTATTACAAATTTAGGTATTAAAGTAAGCAAAGCAATTGTCATTACTGACAAATTCAGCTTACCTGTGTATGGAATTTTAGGGGCAAATTTGAGTAATAAAAATTATGATGCATCAACAAAACCAACTTCAATCTATTTCGTTGCTGGTCTAACACTTTAATACATCAATAGTCCAAGCTAAAAAATACATAATTAGAAATTTATTTCTAATTATCCTTATTCACTATTAAATTTAAAAACAAACTAAAATGGAAACAAAACTTTTAATGGTAACAACAACCGAAATGAGCACTCCAACGGGGTACATCATTGGAGCAATTATAGCCGTGGCTATACTGGGCTATTTAATTTATTCATTGATTAAACCTGAGAAATTCTGACGTCAAATCATTCTCTTAATACTTTAAATGTATGTTCACAACTTTTGATTTTTTACAAATAATTATTTTTGTCGGATTACTGATAGGCTTAACGCCTATTATGGGAAATTACATGTACAAGGTGTTCACAGGCGAAAAGCACCTGATGTCGGCTCCATTCGGCTGGCTCGAACGATTGATATACAAACTTGTAGGTGTTGATGCTACGGAAGAAACAAACTGGAAAAGTTATACTTTCGGGTTGTTGCTGTTCAACTTAATCGGATTTCTATTTGTATTCCTGCTTCAACTGATACAGGCGCAACTTCCATTAAATCCGGCACAGTTACCCAATGTGTCGTGGCATTCAGCGTTCAATACCGCTGCGAGTTTTATAACCAACACCAACTGGCAAGGTTATAGTGGAGAAACCACAATGAGCTACTTTGTGCAAATGATGGCGCTTGCCGTTCAGAACTTTGTCAGTGCTGCCACCGGAATTGCCGTATTGATAGCTCTTACCAGAGGACTTTCACGTAAGACAACTGATAAGCTCGGTAATTTTTGGTTAGATTTAACCCGTTCAACCTTGTATGTGCTTTTGCCACTTTCCATTTTATTAGCTGTTATTTTTGTTAGCCAAGGGGTAATTCAAAACTTCGACACGTATCAAACTGCTCACACACTGCAAGGAGCTCAACAAGTAATTCCAATGGGTCCGGTAGCCTCTCAGGAAGCTATCAAACAACTTGGAACAAACGGTGGTGGTTTTTTCAATGCCAATGCTGCTCATCCGTTCGAAAATCCAACTCCATTGAGCAATTTACTTCAAATATTGGCAATTTTTATAATTCCTGCCGGTTTAACCTTTATGTATGGTAAGATGGTCGGCTCCAAGCGTCAGGGCTGGACTATTTTCACTGTTATGCTTATATTATTTCTTGCCGGTTTAACCATATCGTTGTATGGCGAATATTCTGCCAATCCAATATTTGGTCATTCAGCACTGATGGAAGGGAAAGAAACCCGGTTCGGAATAACGAATAGTGTACTTTATTCTGTAGTTACTACCGATGCCTCGTGCGGCGCTGTAAATGCTATGCACGATAGTTTGTCTCCATTAGCAGGAATGGTTGCCATGATTAATCTGATGCTTGGTGAAGTGATTTTTGGTGGTGTAGGAGCCGGATTATATGGTATGGTTGTTTTCATTATTCTCACGGTATTTATTGCCGGATTGATGGTAGGTCGAACTCCTGAATACCTGGGAAAGAAAGTGGAAAGGTTTGAAGTAACAATGGCTATTATCGCTAATGTAATTACCTCTTTTTCAATTTTGTTATTTACAGCCTGGGCTGCGATAAGTACTCTTGGCCTAGCAGGTTTGAACAATGCCGGACCGCATGGATTCTCCGAAATTTTATACGCCTTCAGCTCTGCAACCGGAAACAACGGTAGTGCTTTCGCAGGATTAAGTGCCAATACAGTTTTTTATAATCTTCTTCTTGGATTTGCAATGTTAATCGGGCGTTTCGGAGTGATTATACCTATTTTGGCTATTGCCGGAAGTATGGCAAAAAAGAAAATTACACCACCATCAGCAGGGACTTTCCAAACAAACAATTGGCTGTTTATCGTATTATTAATCGGCGTTATCCTTATTGTCGGCGGTTTGACCTATTTCCCAGCCTTATCATTAGGCCCAATTGTAGAACATTTTTTAATGAATAACGGAATTACTTTTTAATCATTTAGCAACATGACAACAAAATCAAATAAAAGTATCTTTAATAAAAAGCTACTTGCACGAGCTGCCAAAGACAGCGTAATGAAACTAAACCCGAAATCACTGATAAAAAATCCGGTTATATTTATAGTTGGTATTGGAGCACTCTTGACCACTATCATTGTTTTTATCGGAATTTTTCAGGGAGGGTATTCGTCTTTTAATCTGCAAATTGCCATCTGGTTGTGGTTTACGGTACTTTTTGCCAATTTTTCGGAAGCAATAGCCGAAGGTCGTGGAAAAGCACAGGCCGAAAGCTTGCGTAAAAACCGAACACAAACAGTTGCCCGTAAAATGATTGGGAACAAAGAAACAGAAGTGTTGGCTCCCGATTTACGCAAAGGCGACATTGTGGTTTGCGAAGTAAATGATATAATCCCTTCGGATGGGGAAGTAATAGAAGGAATTGCCAGTGTCGATGAGTCAGCCATAACGGGCGAGTCGGCTCCGGTAATTCGCGAAAGCGGTGGCGACCGTTCGGCAGTTACTGGCGGTACAAAGGTTTTGAGCGACAGAATTCTGATTCGTATTTCAGCCGATGCCGGCGATACTTTTATGGATCGAATGATTGCGTTAGTGGAAGGTGCTAAACGTCAGAAGACACCTAATGAAATTGCCTTAACTATCTTGCTTTCGGGCTTAACCATTATCTTTCTTTTAGCAGTGGTCACACTTCCGGCATTTTTCGGATACAGTTTATCTGCCTCGGGAATATCACAGTCCCATAACTTGTCTATTCCGGTATTAATTGCCCTGTTGGTATGTCTTATCCCGACTACTATCGGCGGACTATTGAGTGCAATTGGAATCAGTGGAATGGACCGATTGATTCAACGAAACGTAATTGCAACCAGCGGACGTGCAATTGAAGCTGCCGGTGATGTGGATGTGCTTTTGCTCGATAAAACAGGAACAATTACCTTGGGAAACCGAATGGCAACTGACTTTATCCCAGCCGAAGGTGTAACGGTTGAAGAACTGGCAGATGCAGCACAACTCTCGTCACTTTCAGACGAAACTCCCGAGGGACGTTCGATTGTTATACTAGCAAAAGAAAAATTCAATATTCGTGGACGTGATATTACTAATTTGCATGCAACCTTTATTCCTTTCACCGCACAATCGCGCATGAGTGGCGTGGATTTGAAAACACCGGAAGGAAAAGTTCACCAGATTCGTAAAGGTTCATCGCAAGCTATCCGTGCTTTTGTAGAAGAAAATAACGGTGTTTTCTCTCAAAAAGTCATTAATGCGGTATCGGAGCTGGCACGTCAGGGAGCAACGCCTTTGGTAGTAGCCGAAGACAATAAAGTGCTGGGTGTCATCCACTTGAAAGATATCGTAAAAGGCGGTATTAAACAACGTTTTGCCGAACTTCGTCAAATGGGAATTCGCACCGTAATGATTACCGGAGATAACTCGCTGACCGCTGCAGCCATTGCTGCAGAAGCAGGTGTAGATGATTTTATGGCAGAAGCTACACCCGAAGATAAACTGCGTCGTATTCGCGAAGAACAGGAAAAAGGCCACTTGGTGGGGATGATTGGAGATGGTACAAACGATGCGCCTGCTTTGGCGCAAGCAGATGTTGGTATCGCCATGAATTCAGGAACACAAGCAGCTCGTGAAGCGGGAAATATGGTGGATTTGGATAGTAACCCAACTAAATTGATTGAAGTAGTGGAAGTAGGTAAACAATTGCTTATGACCCGTGGTGCTCTTACTACCTTTAGTATTGCTAATGATGTGGCGAAATATTTTGCTATTATTCCGGCTATTTCCGTTGCGCTTTATGCGGGAAGCAACGGACAAGGACCTTTGTCGGCACTGAATATTATGAAACTTGGTTCGCCCGAAAGTGCTATTTTGAGTGCCATCATTTTTAATGCATTTATTATTATTGCACTGATTCCGCTGGCATTAAAAGGTGTGCCTTATAAACCAATATCAGCCAATAGGGCACTGGCAAAAAATTTGCTGATTTATGGATTAGGCGGTCTGGTAGCACCATTTATCGGAATCAAAATTATCGACATCTTGATTAATTTGTAAATTCAGCATTTATGGATATAAATTCGACATTAAAGGATTTAAATTCAGCATTCATGGATTTAAATTCAGCATTCATGGAACTCCTCGTTAGGAATTTAAAAGAAAAGTTATTAATCAGAATAAAAAAAGAGTATGAAAGAATGGAACAGTATAATAAAGATAACATTAAAGATCTTATGCTGATTTCTTCCGGAAGAATTATTGAAATCGATTTTCTGATTAACTCTATGAACGAAATGATAACGTATTATGAACATTCAAAAATAATTGAAAAATGAAAACATTTGGTATCGCAATAAAAATATTCCTGGTTTTTACCATTCTTACCGGGATTGTATATCCGCTTGTAGTTACAGGAATTGCACAGGTTGTTTTTCCACATCAAGCCAATGGTAGCCTGATTGTAAAAGACAATAAAATAATTGGAAGCGAATTAATAGGGCAACAATCTGACAGCATTATTTATTTCACTTCACGCCCTTCGGCAATTGGAAATAATCCACTACCTTCGGGCGGTAGTAATTACGGTTTGACCAACAAGAAACTAAAAGATCAGTTTACCGAACGGAAAAATAAATTTATAGCTTTCAATCAATTGGATAAAAATGTGGAAGTTCCGTCCGAAATGCTTTTCGCTTCGGCAAGTGGCCTTGATCCACATATTTCGCCGGAAGCTGCTCAGTTGCAAATTAATCGGATTGCGACAGCACGGCATTTTAGTACTGTACAAAAAGAAAAGTTGAAAACACTTGTTGAAAAGACAATTGAAGCACCTCAACTTGGATGTCTGGGGGAAAGCCGGGTGAACGTATTATTGCTGAATATTGCCTTAGACAAACTGAAATAAAGTTTGTGTAGCCGGGTCTCGCGATTGCCAAATCGCTACGATAAATATCAATACGCGATTTGGAAATCGCAAGATCCGGTTCAATATTGCATTAGATATAATGCATTTACTAAATGCATGATCTGCCAGCTAGTGGACACAAAGATAAAATTTTCATTTTTTCTCCTATAAAAAATGAACATGTTTTGCAGGAACAAAGGATAAGACATTTATGTTTTATCCTTTGTTGACTGTAACATTGTAAATCACTGATTTATAAAAACGCTATATTTTTGAATTAGTGTTTTCTGTTTTTTTTAAATGTCTCTAAGTATGGATTAGAATTCTTGATCACAATAACTTTTTATTAAATATAAAATGAGCGATTTCGAAATTGAAAGACCCAATCCCGATGAACTTCTGGCAGCATTAGCCAAGAAAGAAGAAAAAAGTAAAAGGGGAAAATTAAAGATTTTCTTTGGAATGTGTGCCGGTGTAGGTAAAACATACTCCATGCTTCAAGCTGCGCACGCCGAAAAAAAGAAGGGAAATGATATTGTCATCGGCTATGTGGAAACGCATAAACGGAAAGAGACAGAAGCATTGGTACATGGTTTCGAGATAATTCCCCGAAAAGCCATTGAATATAAATCCACCTCCGTAGAAGAGATGGATTTAGACGCTATTATAGCCCGTAACCCTCAGATTGTGTTAGTAGATGAGCTGGCTCACACCAATGCCCCCGGAAGCCGCCACAACAAACGCTATCAGGATGTGCAGGAATTGCTTGAAAACGGCATTAATGTTTTCACCACGCTCAATGTGCAACATCTCGAAAGCCGCACCGACACGGTGGCACAAATCACCGGCGTTATAATCCGCGAAACCTTGCCGGATTTTATTTTTGAGAATTCGGATGATGTGGAATTGGTCGACTTAACTCCCGACGAACTTCTACAACGACTTTCGGACGGTAAAGTTTACACCCCCGAACGCTCTAAAGAAGCGGTAAATAATTTTTTCCGCAAAGGAAATATTACCGCCTTGCGCGAAATGTCGTTGCGCATCGTTGCTGACCGGGTGGATAACCAACTGCACGATTACATGCAGGACAAACGAATCCGTGGTCCGTGGAAATCGGGATTACATTTTCTGGTGGCCATTGGTGTAAGTCCATCGTCAGCAGGTCTGTTGAAATGGGCAAAGAACCTCGCTTACACCATGGGTGCGAATGTAGAAGCACTTTATGTAGAAACAGCTCAACGGTTAACTGCTAAAGACCACGAACAACTGGATTTGAACATCGACCTTGCCAAGCAGTTGGGATTTAAGGTCAGAATTGTTACCAACGATGACTTGGTAAACGCAATTGTAACTTACGCTCAAAAAGAAAATATTACACATATTATTGTTGGAAAATCCGGTGCGCGCAGTGTGAAATCTTTATTAAAGCTGGGTAATTTTGTAAATCGGTTGATTAAATACAGCGGAAATATTGATGTCTATATTCTGGGTTCGGATACTCCGGTTGATGAAAAGTTTACTGCCAAAACAGTGATTCCACCCTTTACTTCGAAAATTCGACAATACTTAATGGTAACGTTAGTGGTAGCACTGACATCTATCGGTAGTTATTTAGTGCGCGATATATTGGGTTATCAGGTTGTTTCGGTCATTTTTTTGTTTATGGTGTCGTTGTTGGCACTGTTTTATGGTACCGGTCCGGTTTTGCTGGCAGCAACGCTAAGTTCCTTAATTTGGGACTATTTCTTTATTCCGCCACAATTTACACTTCTTATTCAGAAACCACTCGATATTCTGTTGCTGGTTTTATTTTTCATCATTGCGTTGGTCAATGGAACATTAACGTCACGCGTTCGCCGGCAGGAAAAAAAGATACGAATTCGGGAGGAGCGTACCAATGCTTTGTACCAGCTCACCAAAGATCTGAATTCCATTTCGGGTTTTGATGACGTTATAAATATTGCTGCTGATTTCATAAACAGGTATTTTAAGTTGGAAAGCTGCATTGTAGTAAAAAATGATCTTAATCAACTGGAAGTAAAATCGATTGAGAATTCCACCATTCAGTTATCCGAAAACGAAATGAGTATTGTTAGTTGGGTGGAAAAAAATTCTGTGAAAGCCGGAAAATTTACCAATACCTTGCCCTCCAACGAATATACATTCTATCCGTTGACAGGCAGCAGTAGTACGCTGGGGGTGATAGTGGTAAAGCAAACCAAGGTCTTTACTTATGGTGAAGAACAGTTTTGGGAATCATCCCTTGCACAGATTATTAGCAAATACGAACGGGAGTTGCTGAGGAATGCAACCAAGAAAACCTATATGATTAGCGAATCGGAGAAATTGTATAAAACCTTGTTTAATTCTATTTCACATGAGTTGCGTATTCCGATATCTGCAATTATGGGCTCATCGGAAACATTGCTGGAGCAACAACTTCCCGAACCGGTTCAAAAAGAACTGTATTCCGAAATCAACATCGCATCCATTCGCCTGAACAGGCTGGTTGAAAATTTACTGAACATGTCGCGACTGGAATCGGGCCGGATTACTCCGCATCCCGACTGGTGTGATGCCCAGGATTTGGCAAACTCGGTTTTCGAAACGCTTAAATCAGAGCTGGAATTCTTTACATTTAAAAAAGATATTCCTGCCGATCTTCCTTTGATTTATGTCGACTTTGGGTTAATGGAACAAGTGCTGCATAACCTTATTTTAAACGCCACACAACATTCGCCGCATGGTAGTATCATTGAATTGAAAGTTCATTTAATTGATGAAAGTGTAGCCTTCAAAGTTATTGATCACGGAAAGGGATTTCCCCAGGAAGAATTAGCTTCTGTTTTCGATAAATTTTATCGCGGAAAAGATGCGAAAGCAGGGGGAACCGGACTTGGATTGTCTATTGTAAAAGGTTTTGTGGAAGCACACAACGGAACTGTTTCAGCTTCAAACGGAGAAAAAGGAGGAGCTGTTTTTACGATAAAGATTCCGACAAAGCAAATTTAACCTGAATAAGGTGAGTATGATATATTATTAGTCCGTTAGGATTTTTACATCAATAGGAGAAGAATTCCAATTTGAATAATTTCCCGTAGGGAATTAATATATTTTCCTCTTTCGGGGAATTTGTTTCTGGTAACCTGAGTTCGGGATAAGAATGTATTCGAAACCTTTTAAACTGACTTAAAATAAAGTAATAAGGTTGGATTGAGATTGATAACCAAAGCTACTAAGGTAAAAAAGGTTAGCAAATAAGGTCTTGACCTTAGTAGCCAAACAGCATTTAATTATAATTTAACCTTATTACCTTATTCAAACAATTGAATATGAATGACTTTTAAATAACCTTATCCCTAACTCAGGTTTGTAATCGAATATTCTATTGTTATTAATTCCCTATGGGAAATAAATAAAGCAATATTACATTAGTTTAATTTGATTTCCTTCTTATATTAAAACTCAGGTTACTTTTATATCCCGCAAAACCGATACCCAATGCCTGATTCAGTGATCAATAATTTGGGTTTGGATGGATCGTCTTCAATCTTTTTACGAAGCTGTGCTATGAAAACCCGCAGGTATTGCGTTTCTTGAGTATAGCCATATCCCCAGATTTCCTGAAGTATGTAAACATGAGTTAGCACACGTCCTTCATTTTTGGCCAGAAGAGCCAGCAACGAGAATTCAGTAGTTGTGAGTTTAATGATTTCGTTATTTTTGGTAGCAATATGCTTAGCCAGGTCAATCGTCAGGTTGTCGAAAACCATGGCAGCTTCCTGATCCTGTGGACTCGTTGTATGATGTGTTGCCACATGGATTCGCGCGAGTAGTTCACGGGTTCTGAAAGGTTTGGTCAGATAATCGTTGGCTCCGCTTTCAAGTGCCCGCACAATATCTTCTTCCGAATCGCGCACCGATAAGATTATAATCGGATTTGTGTACCATTCCCGCAACTTTTTCAATACAGCCAATCCATCCATGTCCGGCAAACCCAAGTCGAGAATAATAAGTATGGGATTGACTGATGCTGCCAGCAAACAGCCATCTTTTCCGGTTTCAGCCTCCACAACCCGATATCCGTTTGCAGCTAAATTTATTTCCAAAAGCCTGCGTATCTGTATCTCGTCGTCAATGATAAGAATGGTTTGCTTTCCTTCCATATAGATGATTGTTTTTAATCAGTTTTTTAGTTTTAGTATAATGCTCCAAAGATATATATTTTGTTATAAAGATAATATAAAGAATGACATACAGAATATAATTTTTATGTTATGATAAATAAATTAGAGAGGCTATTTCAAAACGAATAAATTCGAACCAGATATTAAATGATGCCTGGTAGTTTGCTTTTTTTTTGCTTTGATAAAGTTCCAAAATCATTTTGTTTTAGCGAATAATATCAGCGCGAATGCTTTATATTTGTGGAAAATAAATAAGGATGACAAAAAAAACGCAATCCGTTCAGGCTCTTACTTTTTATGAAGTGGAAAGTGAATCGGCATTCCCTAAAAAGTTTATCGGGGATGTAAAAGCAGGCTTTCCATCGCCTGCCGGTGATTTTATGAACGAGATTATCGACCTGAATAAATACGTAACGCTGCATCCGGCCGCCACCTATTATGCCCGGGCCAATGGTGTATCGATGGAAGGCGATATTAATGACGGCGATTTATTGGTAGTAGATAAAAGCATTACGCCTACCGATGGCAAGATAGCGATCTGTTTTATTGATGGAGAGTTTACGGTAAAGCGGATTAAGATAGATACGGCAGGTGTGTGGCTGATGCCAACCAACGAACAGTTTAAGCCCATACTGGTAACCGAATCGAACGATTTACGCATTTGGGGCGTTGTAACGCATGTCATAAAAAAAGTATAATGTACGCACTGATTGATTGTAATAACTTTTATGCCTCGTGCGAACGGGCGTTTAATCCTTCGCTGGTAGGCAAACCTGTTGTTGTTCTATCGAACAACGATGGGTGTGTTATTGCACGCAGCAACGAAGCCAAAGCACTGGGTGTGCCTATGGGTACTCCCGCTTTTGAATACAAATACCTTTTCGAACGGCACAACGTGGCGGTTTTCTCGGCTAACTTTGCGCTTTACGGCGATATGAGTAACCGCGTTATGTCTATCCTTTCGGATTATTCGCCCAACCAGGAAATATACAGCATTGATGAATGCTTTCTTGACTTGTCGAACATGCTGGTGGACTTACATGAACACGGACTGAAAATGCGCAAACAGGTGCTGCAATGGACAGACATTCCTGTTTCAGTGGGTATTGCTCCCACCAAAGCGCTGGCAAAAGTAGCTAACCGTATTGCCAAAAAGTTTACAGTCCGTACAGGTGGAAGCTATGTAATTGATTCGGAAGAAAAACGGATAAAAGCCCTGAAGTGGCTGGATGTGGAAGATGTCTGGGGTATTGGGCGCAGAAATGCAAAGAAACTAACTGCCATTGGTGTAAAAACAGCTTATGACTTTAGCCTGTTGAGCAAAACGTGGGTATTGAATAATATGACCATTGTCGGGGTACGGTTGCAGGATGATCTAAACGGAATCCCCACGTTGGAAATGGAACCGGTGGAACTGAAACAAAGCATAGCCACCACACGTACTTTCGAGAACGATTACAGGAAATTCGATGAAGTAAAAGAACGGGTTTGCACATTTGCCGTAACCTGCGCCGAGAAACTAAGGCAACAGCATTCGCTATGCACCAAGCTGGAAGTGTTTATCCAATCGAACCGCTTTAGGGAAGAAGATGCACAATATGCTAACAGTGTGGTGGTAAAACTCCCCTTCCCTACCTCATCCAGCATTGAGTTAGCAGGGTTTGCCGTACAGGGTTTACGGGCTATTTTCAAAACAGGTATCGGTTACAAAAGAGCTGTTGTTGTGTTGATGGGATTCGTGCAGAATAATGAATATCAACAATCACTTTTCTTCAACAGCAATCCAAAACATGCCCCCCTTATGGCAGCCATCGACAACCTCAATGATAAGTTCGGAACGAAAGTACGCCTGGCAGCTATGGATAAAAAAACCCATAAAATGCGCCAGGAAAGGTTGTCGCCAAAATACACCACCAGTTTAAAGGAAATTATTAATGTGACATTATAAGAAAGCATCCTTTTCTTTCTCTCGCTTGCAACCTATTTCTTTACACACAACTTTATAAATGGAATAAAGTCACAACAGATGTAAAATCCGTGGATAAAAAAGGTTATCATTTTTATAAAACCCGAAGCTATTCTACTCGCATTTGAAGCTATGTGAGATGTGTATAAAGAATAGGTTTTCAACGTAGGACAGAAAAATTAAATATAAGAACAAATCCCTGCTTAATTTCAAAAAAGAAATTTAGCAGGGATTGTTTTTTTTATGGAAACCAGTAATTAACTCATACCAGAATTCATTTAAAATAAAATAATTGGTAATAATTCAAATCCGGCAGTAAAGCATTTCTACAAATGTGAATCATGTAACAGTTCAACTAAATTGTGTAACACTTATACAAGTCAATAGTATCACCTTTGTTGAGTAAATAAATTATTAATCATTTAAAATTAAACAACATGTATTCAACAACAATCAAAAAAAGAGGAATCATTATTCTGAAGAAAGTTATGTTTGTATTATTTTTAGGTTTACAAATTGTATTTGTAAGTTCATGTAGTAATGACAGCGCCAAAACTCATCTATCTGTTCGGATGACAGATGCTCCGGGAAATTACGATGCTGTAATGGTGGATGTACAGAGTGTAGAAGTTATTGGTTCTAATGGAAATACGATAACTCTCAAGACGAATAATCGTATTTACAACCTACTGAATCTTTCGAATGGTGTGGACACACTCTTAGCAACAGGCGATTTAGATCCGGGAACAATTTCGCAAATCAGATTGGTGCTGGGAGCAAATAATTCTGTAACGAAAGACGGAGTTGTATATCCACTTAGTACACCAAGTGCTGAACAGTCGGGATTGAAACTGGCAGTTAACAAAACATTTGCAGCGGGTGTTACTTACTCTATCCTGCTTGATTTTGACGCAAGTCAATCTATTGTTGAGGAAGGTAATGGACATTTTCAATTGAAACCTGTTATCAGGACTATTGAAACAGCTATAACTGGTTCAATAAAAGGAAGTATTTCTGTAATAGGTGCTATTGCAACTGTAAAAGCCACATCTAACGGGATAACTTATAGCTCAGCGACCAATGTAAATGGTCAGTTTTTAATTGCTGGATTGCCGGTAGGCAATTACGATGTTACAGTTACACCAAATCTACCATTGCTTCCGGTTACAAAAACCGGTGTAGCAGTTACACTTGGTGTCTCAACTAACCTGGGAATAATTACACTGTAAAGTTTCAATTCTTTTATATCAAAAAAAGCTCCATTTCGATGGAGCTTTTTTTGATTCTATAATTACACTTAGTTCGCCTTAGTGTATTTAGTGCGAGATGTTGTTTGGCGATGTTTCCAAGTGGCTGTTGTACAACCTATGCAAAACATTGGCTGCTTAATTTTTGTATGCTACAGGGAACAGAGTCTGATAAGTAGTGAATTACGTCAAATTAAATGTGACGTGCCACTAGAAACGCATAAAGAAATCCCACGTTTCTTTTGCTATCCAATTGACATCAGATCCGGGATCTTTAGCGTTGTCGGTATGACCACCCACGAATGAACCAAACATGACCGGATATTCCGCAGGAAGTCCTTTAAATTCAGTCGTGATATGAGTCGGTGTCGTGGTTAACGGTATTTCCGGCAATTGTTTTAATCCATTATCTTCGATGTGTGTCAATACACAATACTTACCACCTTGTTTGCGTTCATCTGAGTTAACATACTTGCAAAGATTGTCTTGAGTACCTGTTGTGCTAAAAAAGGCTAAAGGTTTGTGTTTGTTTTCAGGAAGATAAATGTTCCAGTTGGCCGGAGCATAACAAGCTACAGCCCGAAGATCACTCTGAAATTCTAATGATAACGAATAGGTGAACATGGCACCAAAGCTAAATCCGCAGCAAAATACGCGAGAGTTGTCAATGCTCAATTTATCTTTAAACAATTTAAGCATATCGGCAAAGAAGATATGATCTTTGTCATCGCGTCCACGCCAGGGAGAACCATCGGTGTATCCCTGAGGTGCAACGAAAATAACAGGAACATTATCTCTTTCGGCATACGTTTTAAGACCATAATATTTATTATCAACCATTGTTTGCATACTCCCTCCCATCATGTGCATGGCAAAAATCAAACGGTAAGCGATTTTTTTGTCGTAGTTTTTGGGGATATCAATGGTATATTGGCGGGTAAGTTCTGCACTTGTGATGGTATAAATCCCACTCTTAAAATCTCCAAGGTCTTTACCGTAACCGGCACTGTGAATTGGAGCATTTTTCAACTTATGGGCAACTTCGACTGATTTACCTGATTGCGCATTGAGCGCAAAAAATGAAGCTAAAAGGATAAAGATGGCAACTGTTTTTTTCATTATTCTATATTTTTAAATGATTTCTGGTTATTTATTGTTACTTTCTATGTGTCAGACAACTGATGATCGTTTTTAAGTTTAGTACGCTACCTTTGTTTGGAATGGAAACGAGTTAAATTGCATATTCATACCAAGCGACGGCTATTTTCTATCCAAATTTTGATGTATTCGGCGGTTTTTATAACAGTATATGAATTTACGCAAGCCTTTGCGCAGCATTTTTCCATTTTGCAAGGCAAAGATACATATATTTCTGTTTTAGTGTATACCAATACCATTTTATATAGATGTTTTCGTGCCCTGTTTTTTTCGTCTATACTTATAGTCAAAATATGGAAAGTCACCCTGATATGCGTAGCGTAGTTCGGCAAAGCGTCTTTCGCTTTGCAGTGATGAAAGGAAAGCTCTTGCTTTCCATATTGAAATATAGTATAGAAAGCAGGAGCTTTCCATCTAGCTTTGACATGGCGGGACACTATGCCAAACATCAGATGCTGTATTTTGAACGCTACTGTGAACGGGGCTCCATTTCGATGGAGCTTTTTTTGATTCTACAATTACCAACTTTAGTTGTATTTAAAAAGCAGTCTAATATTTGTAGATTAAGTCCTATTAAAATGAGAATGCTGCTCCCACCATCAAATTAGCTCCCTGAACATCATAACCGAGATAGTTCTGATATTGACTATTGATCAGGTTATTGATTTTACCAAAAACGGTCAGCCAGCTTAAATAAGAATACGAAACTCCTAAGTTTATGTCCACTTTGTCATTCATTAGAATTGCTGAACGTCCAAATTTGACATATCGTCCACCTTCATAATATATGTTTGCAGAAACACTTAAATTGGGATTAATTTTGACATTGGTGTTTAGTTCAGCTTCATATTTGGGTTTGTTCCAGGCGTACTGTTCGGTTAAGACGTTCCATTCATTATAAATTCCTTTAAACTCAATATTCAGAAAGTTTTGCCAATTGTAATTGGCGCGAATTCCCATTTTAAATAATGTAGCATTACTGTAAATCACATTAAAACGATTGGTAAGCAGTGGTGAATATACGTAAACCAATGTAAAATAAGGCGAATCATAATCGTATTCCTTATTCACATAGAAATACTGCTTATCTATTTGGCGGTAATCTACGAACGCATCTAACAACAAATTGTACACCGGTTTCAACTTGATTCCTGCAACTAACTTATAAGGAGTGTAAGTGTCATTCACACGAAGATCGGAAAATAGGTATGGATTCTCAGTTGAAATTTTATCCAACGTGTTCACTTCATAATCGCCAGTCAGACCACCATAAATGGAGAAATATTTCGGAATAGCTTTCCATTCAGCACGCACATCAAACGAGGGATACATGAAGGTTCCATTACCTAATTTAAAACTGGATTTTAATCCCAACCTTACATCCCAGCTTGATCTTTCAAAGCTGTAATAAGGATTTAAAGTTAATACAGAATAATCGTTCCAAAAATTGAATGCAGGAATTGTTGCTGAACTGTACATCATATTGTATAAATCTACATCCAGTCCCATGCGGTTTTTGTTACTTGGTATATTTAATTTAGCCTCAGTATGAAACAAATTTTCATTCAATCCGTTGATTGCAGAGAATTTATTGTAATTCAGTTGTGCCTTATAGCGCAAATCGGATGACATAGGTAATGAACTTACACCGGCAAATGCATTAAATCGCCAAAAAGTTTGGGAAATTGGAAAACCAGCCAACATATCCAATGTGAAAGTACGGGGTGAAGAATTGATTCCTGCTCTGTCTATTTCGGCAAAGTAAACAGGAATACTGGATGATAAAGCCCATTTGTTTAAATCGACAGTATTTGAGTTAAAGTAGTTGTTTCCATAATAATTAAAAGTTTCATGGCTTCCGCTTAATCCAGCAAATAGAGTAACCGATTTAAAAATTTGATCGAACGTCAAAGCAGCTGTGCTGGTAGAATGCATTCGTCTTTCTTCGAAAGTTCCCAAATGATTCAACGAAAAATCAAGATGTGTACCGGGTGTATTGATAATTGGATATGCAAAATCTACCAATGTGTTCCTATAACCGCCTAAACCTATCCGGGCAAATCCTTCTTTATTATCAGGTTTTGCAGTAATGACTTCGGCAGCCGATAAAGTATGAATATTAAAGTTGACGTTGAGAGGTAAATTAAAATTACTATACGTGGCTGGTGTTTTTTCAACAGTCGGCTCTAAAATTTTCGGAACTGAATTAATTTTCCCTGCATCCTGAATTACTGGCCGATATTCACGTTCCACAGAAATATTCCGGTTTATAATGATGTCTTGCGCTTTTAATGAAGATACTGAACAAATTAGAATTAAACCGAACGCAACTATATATTTTGAAGTTTTCATAAAAATTATTTTAATGTATAACTATTAATTATTAACGACCAATTATTCAATTAATAATCGTTTTTTTCTCCCTTTCAGTAATTGCATTTAGCCGTTCGGTAATCATCGTTTGAATTTCGTCAGCAGTTTTGTAATTTTTCTGCAAACTCAACAAGTATTGTTTTGCCTGAAAATCATTATCTTGTTTAATATATACATCGGACAAAAGCACAAAACTTCGTGCCAGCCAGAATTGATAAGGAGTATTCTTTTTAGCAAAATCCATTACTTCGGCTTCGGCTTCTTTCATTTTTCCTTGATTATAATAAGCATTTGCCAATAGATATTTTGACTCGGCACCATTTTCTGTTCGGGTATCAGTTGCAATTATTTTTAAATCGGCAATTGCTTCTGTTGGTTGATTCAAAGCCAGATATGCTTTTGCGCGATTGTAATGCGCTTCAGCCTTTAACTCATCAGACGAATGGGAATCAGACATAATGTCATTCACAATAGTTACAGTGGTTTGGTAGTCATTCAGGAAATAACTGCAACGTAAAACGCCTAACCTGCCTATATTTTTGTTTTCGGTAGTTTGAGCTACAGTTTGCAATTGTTTGAAATAATTCAAAGCCGATGCATAATCTTTTTGGTCGTAGGTTATTTCGGCACAGCGGGTTATGGCTTCTTCGAAATACTGGTTTCCGGTTATTTTTGTCAATTCCTGATAAGCTTTCAGCGCGTTAGCTTTGTCTTCGGTGTTGTAATAACTATCGGCCAGATAATATTGAGCCAACGTACAATACTTTCCACCAGGGCAAAATTTATTCAGATAACTTTGCATTCCGGTAATAGTTTTGGTATAATTACCATTCATATACTGTTTTTCGGCAGCAATATACGAAATGGAATCCTCGCGATTTACAACTGAATATTTCACCGATTTTCCAAGCGTTTTGGTATATGCCAAATAAGTTGAAACATCATTTGTGTCAATGTAAACTGTTTCAAGACTTTCCAATGCCGTGTTCGCTTCATCAGTTCCCGGATAATTTGCAATCACTTTCTTGTATGCAGCAATGGCGTTGTCGTAATTTTTTTCATTAAAATAAATCATTCCTATTTCCAATGCACCTTTTCGAGCCATTTCGCTGGTTGGTTGAGTACTGAGTAATCGTTGGTAAGTAGCAATGGCTTTGGCGTTATTTTCCATCATCAAATACGATCGTCCAATTTGGTATAAAGCATCATCCACATACTCAGATTTCGGATAATTACTGATCAAACTTTCCAATTTATTGATTTTTTCGGAATAATTCTTTAGTAAACCCGAAACGTAAGCAGTTTGAAACAGTGCGTAATCGGCAGTATTAGGACTTGCCGAAGCCGCTTTGCCGTAATAACTCTGAGCTTTTGCAAAATTGCGGGCATTGAAATAGCAATCGCCTATGCGATTCATAGCATCGGAGTATGTGGTTGCACTCAAATTGGTCTCGGCTTCTACATATTTTAAAAACCAGTTAAGCGATTCGTTATAATTCTTTATAGAAAAATAGGCATAAGCCAAAGAATAATTTGCAGCCACTCTATTTACACTGTTTTTTGAATATGAGCTGGCAAAGAATGCTTTCAAATCAGTAATTGCTTCTTCGGGATGACTAGCCCGATACCGGCTTTCAGCACGCCAGAATAAACTTTCGGTTGCATATTTTCCTTTTATCGGAACTTCGAGCGAAAGTGTAAAATTATCAATTGCCTTCTCAAGTTTATTTTGAGCAAAAGCCTCTGCACCTAATTGATATAAAAGATATTGTTTAGTTTCAATTAACTTGGTATTTGGTGATTTTATCTTTAATACAGATTGATAGGCTGCTTCGAAATTTTTAGTTGTCATATAAACCAACGACAAATAATCGTAGGCCTTATCGGTATATTTCGAATTAGGGAATTCTGCTAAAAACTGTTCAAATGCCGAAATTGATTCACCGAATGCGGTAGTAGTTTCGTAAGTAGTCAGGGCATAGTTGAACATTGCTTCTTCACGAACCGTTTTGTTGAAACTTGTACGCAATGATGCTTCATAAGCCATTCGAGCGTTGGTAAAATCATTCAGTTTAATATATGAATTTCCCAAATGCAGATATGCATTTTCGGATATTTCATCTTTTTCAGTGGTTGCTTTTGACAGGTATAAAACCGCATTTTTGTAATCTTTTGTTTGAAAATAGGACATACCCAGCAAATACATATCATTTCGTAAAACTTGTGGAAATAGTTTTTCGTAATTTTTCAAATGATTGATTGCTTTTGCATAATCACCTTTGCGGTAGGCAATTTCACCGGCAATACGATAAATTTCAGCATTATTTTTATTACCAGGATTTTCTTTCAGAATCTGTTCAGTTCTATCGTCAAGTTGATCGAATTGTTTTTGTGCATACAGAATCTGGACAATATAATAGGGTACAATTTTTTTATAAACAGGATTAGTTTCAAGTTTTAAAAATTCAGGTAAAGCATTTTCGTAATTTGTCAAACAATACTCAGTATAGGCATAATAGTAGGTTGAAGATAATTTATAGCGGGTATCCTTCTCTTTCAAATCCTTGAATATTGGTAACGCTGAAGTATAGTTTTTTGTCTCAACTAAACAATAACCCTTTGAAAACAAAAATTCCACTCGTTCGTGTTTGCCTAAATGTTTTTCTTTTACCTGATTAAAATAAACCAATGCTTGATCAAATTTCTTATTTTCAGTTTCAAGGATTCCAAGCATGTCATTTATCCTGTCGAAAAATGGTGTGTATGGATACTGAAATAAGTGGTTCTTAAGCAATAATGAGGCATCTTTTTGGCGAAGTTCAAAAGCATTAGCGGCTATATAATATTCTGCTTCCTGAATTTGACCTACCTGATTTTGATCTGACGATTTCAAAAATTCCTGAAAACAGCGGTTGGATGCTGCAAATTTTTCGGCGACGAAAAGCTCCTTGCCTTTGTTGAACTGTGCATCAAGATTGGTAAACAGCTGTGAGTGTTGCGACCAAATGCTTGTTGAACACAAACTTATGAACAAACTCATGATTATTATTTTTCTCATTTTAAATAAAATTTTATTCTTTATTTATACTGTTTTCTAAAAACATTGAAACAGCTTTTCTTACAGAATTCAACCCGAAAAGCACTGGTTTTATATCTTTTAATGGAATAAAAAAACAATCTTCCACATCGTCTGAAGGTTTAAGATTTGATGTATTATCTAATTTACATTCGTAAAACATATCAAGTGTTGGCACGGTCAATCTGCTGTATTCGTATTGGTTAGGAAGTGAAAATAAATAAGTAGAGTCAATTACAATTGCATTTAATTCTTCTGCAATTTCGCGTATTAACGCTTGTTCGGCTGATTCATTGAAATCAACAAATCCACCAGGCAAATCAAAAGTTCCTTTTTCGGGTTCTTTCGCCCTTATACAGACTAATAATTCATTATTTTCGTTTACAATAAAAGCAGCAACCGCAGCTGATGCATTGATGTAAAAAACGTAGCCACACGATTCACAACGTTTTGATTTCTCGTTATTTTGAACAAATTTAGTTGATCCGCAAGCCGGACAATGTGTGAATAATGCTAAAAAATGCATAAGAATTCAGATTTGTTTTCGTTAATTGCAAAGATACAAATAATTAGATTGAAAGTGAAAAAAGTGAAAGTGAAAAGTCTGCCATAACCAAGATACAATTAAACTAACAGGTATCAAACTTATCAAATATCATTCCTAAAACGCAAAAAAACACTACTTGGTATATCAAATCTAAAGTTTCTTAACCTTCGTTGTTAATAACTTTTATGTGAATGGATTATTTAATTGCATTTAATACACTATTTTTGCAGAAAAATGAGAGATATGAGTCGCAAATTATCTTTTCAAATGGATGATGAATCCAGTGATGTCGTAAAACGATATGAACAATATCTATCGGGTAGCGCAAATGGCTACTTTGATGTAGATGAACTTGAGAATATTGTTGAGTACTATTTACGTCGTGGTCGAACTAAAGATTGCAATAATGCACTTGATTTCGGGCTTCAACTGCACCCGAATAATACAGCTCTGAAAACCAAACGGGCGAAGATTTACCTTGCAACCGGTGATGATCAAAAAGCATTTCGAGTGTTGGATTCATTAGCCGAAACAACTGATTATGAAGTTATTCTTTTAAAAATTGAAGTTCTCTTAAAATTATCAAGAAATAAAGAAGCTAATACTTTAAGCGACAAACTGATAGCCGATGAAGCTGATGATTTAGATAATGTTTGTCTGGATATAGCATACATTTACCTGGGTGAAGGGGAATACGAAATTGCACTCAATCTACTTAAAAAAGGTGATAATTTTAATTCTAAAAATATTGAATTGCTTTACGAATTGGCATTTTGTTACGAACAAGAAGAAGATTTTGATAATGCAATTGATGTAAATAAAAGAATTATCGAAATAGACCCATTCGCAAGCGAAGCATGGTTTAATCTTGGGCAACTATATTTTGCATTTCAAGATTTCAACAATGCATTAGATGCATACGAATATGCTTTAGCAATTGACGAAAATGACTCACTTACCACTTTACAGAAAGCTCATGTACTTTTCCAACTCAATCAGTTTGAACCAGCGATTGAGGCATATCAGGAATATAAAAAGTTGACAAATTTTGCTTCTTGGCAAACTGACATTTTTATTGCCGAAAGTTATGAAAAATTGGAAAATTATGATGAAGCAATTCTATATTATAACGAATCCTATAAGGCAAATCCTCAAAACTTTGATGCGCTCACCGGAATTACTATATGCTTGTTGGAACAGGAAAAATTTGAGGAAAGTTTGACCTATGTTCAACAAGCCCTTGAATTAAATAAAGATGCAGCAGATGCTTGGGTATATTTGGCAGAAGCCTATATTGGACTTGAAGATGTTGATAATGCTCTGTTGGCTTATCTAAAATCAATTTCAATTGATTCGGAACAGCCTGATACATTAATGGCAATTGCAAATATATTTATGGAAAGAGCCGAATTTGAATTAGCTATAGAGTATTATGTTTCTGCAAAAGTGAAAGATATCACATTGGATCTTGTCGATTTGTTTCTTGCTGTTTGCTATTTTAAAATCGGTAAAATCAACGAAGCACGCGACTATTTTAGAATTGCTATAGTGTATTCAGAAAATTCATATGATTTATTTTATGAACTTTGTCCGGAGGCTAAAGATTCAGCATTTTTTCAATTATAATAAACCATAATTTATGACAAAGAAGATTCTTATTGCTCTATTATTCTTGTTATCAACATTTACCATAAAAGCAGCATCTCAAAATCTACCTGCAAAAGCTGACTCACTTTCATTTATTTCGCATATTGAAACCTGGTATAAAAACAACACCAACTACTTTAGTATCACGGCACTTATGGCTTGCGAAAGTTCCATTTTACCGGTTCCATCTGAAATGGTAATTCCACCGGCAGTTTATGTTGCATTGGATCCTGAAAGTGGATTGAGCATTTTCTGGATAATCATTTTTGGAACTTTAGGAGCACTGATTGGAGCATCGTTTAACTACGTAATGTCCATGTGGTTAGGACGCTATATGATTTATAAATTTGCTGACAGTAAAATTGGAAAAATATTTTTACTCAGCAGCAATAAAATTAAGAAAGCTGAAATTTATTTTAATGAACATGGAAAAACTTCTACTTTTGTCGGACGTTTCATTCCCGTTATACGCCATCTCATTTCTATCCCGGCAGGGTTGGCAAAAATGAATTATTTTAATTTTATAATTTATACTGCTTTAGGAGCGGGACTTTGGAATTGTTGTCTGGCATTGCTAGGTTATGTTGCTCATGGACAGCAGGATGTTATCAATAAATATAGTCATGAATTGTCTTATGCGTTTTTTGGAGTTGGAGCAATTTTAGTGATCTGGTTGATTTTAAAAACGGTTCGCAAAAAGAAATAGTTGCACATGAAACAGTTTGGTTTAATAGGCTTTCCATTATTACATTCATTCTCAAAGAAATTTTTTACTGAAAAGTTCAAAAACGAAAGTATTGATGCTCAGTACAATTTGTTTGAATTGAAAAATATTTCTGATTTCCCCTTTTTAATTGAAGATAATCAACTCGAAGGATTAAATGTAACTATTCCTTATAAACAAAAAGTTATCCAATTTCTTGATGAATTGGATGATACTGCCGCTGAAGTTGGAGCAGTAAATGTTATAAAATTTATTCGTTCTGAAAAAAAACTGGTTTTAAAAGGCTTTAACTCTGATGTTATAGGCTTCCAAAATTCGATTAAACCTTTTTTAAACCATTCTCAAACAAATGCGTTGATTTTGGGAACAGGCGGAGCTTCCAAAGCAGTGGATTTTGTATTAAGAAGAAATGGTATAGAAACAACCTTTGTTTCACGAACAAAAAATTCCAATAATTTGACTTACTCTGATTTGACAAAAGATATTTTAGAAAAAAACCTAATCATTGTCAACACTACACCAGTAGGTACCTATCCTCATGCTGATGAATGTCCGGAAATTCCTTACGATTTTATCACTGATCATCATTTTTTATACGATTTAGTTTACAATCCAGCAGAAACTCAATTCCTAAATAAAGGCCGAGCTAAAGGTGCTATTGGTTTAAATGGTGAATCTATGTTGTTTGGACAAGCTGAGGCAGCTTGGAAAATATGGAATGAATAAAAAGTTATGAGTTACACTGTTAGATTGTAATTAAAGTTTTCTCTGCTCAATTCTAAAAACAGCCCTTCGCAAGCATCTTCCAGTAAATCAATCACATTTTCAAAACCTTGATCGCCGCCATAATAAGGGTCTGGAATTTGAGTGGCTTGAATTTTCTGACAAAAATCTGTCATCAATCGAATTTTTGACCTTTGCTCCAAATTGGATGCCAGTTGGTTTAGAGCACGAATATTTTGGGCATCCATTCCAATAATCAAGTCAAACCGGTCAAAGTCTGATTTTTTGATCGGTCTTGATCGATGTGTAAGATTGTAGCCTCGCTTTACTGCATGAAATCGCATTCGACTATCAGGCAATTCGCCTTCGTGATAACTCAGCAATCCTGCAGAATCTACATTGAACCGCTCTTGTGCATGTTCACGTTCAAGAATCTTCAGAAAAATTCCTTCTGCCATTGGTGAACGACAAATATTCCCAAGACAAAGAAATAAAATTGAAATCATAATTAGTTTTTAGTTTATAATAAGTAGTTTATAGTCATTAATTTGTCTATCAAACACTACCTGATTTTGCTGACTAATAACTATAAACTATAGACTATAAACTTATATGGAAAGTATTTGTAGTACGCCTAATAAATTTTCATTTACCGGTTTATCGTCTTTAATTGCTTTTGTAAAAGGAACATGAACAATCACATCATTAACAATGCCGATCATGATACTGCGTTGTTCGTCTAAAAGTGCATCAATTGCTGCAACTCCCATTCTACTAGCCAAAATACGGTCGTATGCTGTTGGTGAACCACCACGTTGAATATGTCCCAGAATGGTAACGCGAACATCGTATTCAGGGTGTTCTACCCTCATTCTTTCTGCCAAACCGGTTGCACCTCCTGTAACATCACTTTCAGCAACAATAACAATACTGCTGTTTTTTGATTTTCTGAAACCATTTTTGATAAGTTCATCCAATTGATCAACCTTTGTTTCACGTTCCGGGATTATAGCAGCTTCGGCTCCGGAAGCCAAAGCACTATTTAAAGCCAGAAAACCTGCATCTCGTCCCATTACTTCGATGAAAAAAAGACGTTCATGTGAAGAAGCAGTATCGCGTATTTTATCAACTGCTTCAATAATAGTATTTAATGCTGTATCATAACCAATTGTTGAATCGGTTCCATATAAATCATTGTCAATTGTTCCCGGAAGTCCAACTATCGGCACATTAAACTCCTGTGCAAAGATTCGTGCACCTGTAAAAGTACCATCGCCACCTATCACTACCAAGGCATCAATTTCTTCATTTTTCATTGTTTCGAAAGCCAATTTTCTGCCTTCTGGAGTGTGAAATTCCATACAACGGGCGGTTTTCAAGATTGTACCACCTTGTTGAATTATATTACTAACGTTTTGAGTTTGAAATTCTTTAATTTCGCCTGTTATCAGACCTTTATAACCTCTGTAAATTGCTTTTACACGAATACCATTAAAAATGGCAGCTCGTGTTACCGAGCGAATAGCTGCATTCATTCCGGGTGCATCGCCGCCCGAAGTGAGTAATCCAATACATTTAATTTCGTATTTCATCTTTTTTCCTTAATATATTAACTTATAAACTACACTAAATCTTCCTTAATTTCTAATTTTAAAGCCATTTCATTCAATTTATCGGCGACAGCTTCCATTAACCAACGAGGAGTTGAAGTTGCACCACAAATTCCAATTTTTTTTGTCAAATCAAGATTTAAATTTAAAACTTCATCAGCCTCGGAAACAAAATATGTATTGGGATTAATTTTCTTGCTGTGTTCATATAACACTTTCCCATTTGAACTCTTATTTCCACTTACAAAAATGATAATATCTTTTTTTTGCGCAAAGGTAGTAATGTTTGGAATTCTATTGGCAACCTGACGGCAAATAGTATCATAAAACTCGAAATTATCAATTTTATCTATCTTTTTTGATAAAGTTGTTACCAAATGATTAAATCCTTCTAAAGACTTTGTCGTTTGTGAAAATAGTCTTATATTTTTAGAAAAATCAAGTTTTTTCAAGTCATTTTCATCCTCTATAACAATGGCATTATCATTTGTTTGCCCGACTAATCCATTTACTTCAGCATGACCTTTTTTCCCGTATATAACGATTTGCGTATCGGATGTCGGTGGGTTTTGATATGCTTTTTTAATTCGCGATTGTAATTTCAAAACAACCGGACACGAAGCATCGATTAATATTAAATTATTTTTCTTGGCTATTTCATAAGTTTTTGGGGGTTCGCCATGCGCACGCAGTAGCACTTTAGCATCGTGAAGTTTTTCGAATTGTTGATGATCAATTGTTATTAATCCGAGACGCGTTAGTCGTTCTACTTCCTGGCCATTATGTACAATATCGCCTAAACAATAAAGAATTTCGCCTTTTGCAAGTTCTTCTTCAGCTTTTGAAATGGCATTTACAACTCCAAAACAAAAACCTGATTTCTTATCTATTTCAATATTCAGCACGTGGGTTATTTTTGATTTAAGATGTACGATTTTAGATTGCCAATGGACAATCTTTGTTCAAAACAAATTGAATCAATCGTAAATCGTAAATGTATAAATTGTAAGTTATTCTAACGTTCTTTCTTCAAACAAAGTTCGTAGAATTTCCCGTTGTTCAATGCGAGTAAGGTTAGAATTGTCAATTAAAACTGCATCAGCTGCTTTTCGCAAAGGACTTTCAGAACGATTTTGATCCCTTTCGTCACGCTCTTTTACATTAGCTAATACTTCTTCGAAAATGGCTTTTTCACCTTTTGCAATCATTTCGTCAAATCGACGTTTTGCTCGTATTTCGGGTGATGCAGTAAGAAATATTTTCAATTCTGCATGTGGGAAAACCACTGTTCCGATATCCCGACCATCCATCACGATTCCCTTTTTTAAACCCATAAGCTGTTGTTGACGAACTAATTCACTTCTCACAAAGCCCAAGGTGCTTACGCGACTTGCACCGTTAGCTACTTCGAGAGTGCGAATGTCGTTCTCAACGTTTTTTTCATTCAAATAAGTTTCAGATTTACCTTCTGTATTGGTTTTGAACTCAATACGTAAAGATGAAATATTATCTTTTAATTCAGAAGTGTCAATATCTGTATCATTAATCCATCCGTTTTGAATACAAAAAAGAGAAACTGCACGATACATCGCGCCGGAATCAACATAAATATATCCCGTTTCGCGTGCTAATTCCTTAGCCATTGTACTTTTACCACATGACGAAAATCCATCAATTGCAACAATTATATTTTTCATATATTTTGAGATAATCTTCTTTGAAACAATAAATTAAAGTCTAAATTCATTAAGAGATGTGCTAATTGAGAATTGATAAGAATAGTTGCCAACTTGAAACTGAGTCATCCCAAATCCGACGTGAAATTTATATAATTTAATTCCTCCACCAAAAGAAAAACCGGCCAACGTTTTAAAACCTGCCATATTCATTTCCTTTTGTCTACGATCATTATATGCCGCGGTTACATAGAAATTTTTAGAAGGTACAAATTCCACAGCAAAAATGGTATGTCGAAATGCCATGTCGACAAACGTGATTGTTTTTGTTGTTTGAGGAACTGAAGTTAATGTCGAAGTTGTTTGAGTTTGGTTAGTGGACTCATAATTCAAATCCCAATGTTGTAAATTATCGAGTGTCAGTGAAAAACGAAATGGAGCATAATTTAGTTTTTTAGAAATTCCTAACTGAATATTAAAAGGCATAGGCTCAATATGTTGTCCACTTTCATCAGAATAATAGCCCTTAAATTGTCTGCCAAAATTCTTTAAAACTAAACCCGCGGAAATAAAATTGGTTGAATCGTTGTAACTTACTCCAGCATCCAATGCTAAACCAAAACTGGTATATGTTTCATAAACAGAATAAACAGGCTTAACTGTTGCACCAAGTGTTATTTTTTCGGTAATTGGTCGGGCATACATTATGTTTAGAGCCATGTCTTTTGCAGTGAAAAAATTGTCTCCAACCTGATCATTTGTTTCATTAGCAAATTTAAATAACCCATAATCAACATATTGAATCCCAATTGCTAAGAAATTTTTATTTCCAAAATTTTTCCCATAAACAGCTGAACCAAATTTTATATCAGCCAGGTAACTTGCCATATTCAAACCAATTACATTTGTTGTTTGGTTTGTCAATAAAGCTGGATTTTCAAATGCGAAATTAATATCATTATCTTGAATTGAAACATTTGAACTCCCTAAGGCAGCTAAACGTGAAGAAACCGGCAAATCAAGAAATTGATATACACCTGTTCCAGCCTGTGAATACACACTAAATGTGATTGTTATGAAAAATACAATAATTAAAAATCTGCTTTTCATTAGAAAAGGAATTTCAGAATTTATAAAAGAATTATGAAAAATCTAACTCATTTTTTTCAAAAAACATTCAAAGATACAATCTTTTTCAGGCATAGAAAGACCGAAAATGCAAATTGTATTTGAGTTAACGATAAAAAGTTGAATTTAATATCTTTAAACTTCAAAAAAATATAAATTCTTTAGTTTTAGCTAGTGAAATCATTTTTAATTTTAAAAAAATGACGTTCGGAAAATTAATTGTACATTTGTTCTTTAGAATTTAATGAATTGATTTTAAAACATAGTATCAAAATAAACAGTAATAGTATCTATTAATCAATTATTTACTTGTTTTAAAACATTGATAATACAAAAATGAAAACAGAAATATACGAAGAAAAAGCAGTTTTGGTAGGTGTAATAACACAATTGCAAAGTGAAGAAAAAGCCCGCGAATATCTTGACGAACTGGCATTTTTGGCAGAAACTGCCGGTGCTTCACCTGAAAAGCTTTTCTTCCAGCGTTTAGAATATCCAAATCCAAAAACATACGTTGGCCCAGGTAAATTGATAGAAATCAAGAATTTTGTTGATGAAAACGAGATTGGAGTTGTTATATTTGATGATGAACTTTCACCAAAACAACTTCGAAATATTGAAGCCGAACTGAAAGTCTTGATTTTGGACAGAACGAGTTTGATTTTGGACATTTTTGCCAAGCGAGCACAAACCGCAAGTGCCAAAACACAGGTGGAACTGGCTCAATGTCAGTATATGTTGCCTCGTTTAACACGACTTTGGACGCACCTTGAACGTCAAAAAGGTGGTATTGGCATGCGTGGACCGGGTGAAACACAAATTGAAACCGACCGCCGAATTATCCTGACAAAAATTTCGTTGCTCAAACAAAATTTGAAAGACATTGATGTTCAAATGTCCACACAACGCAAAAATAGAGGGAAAATGGTGCGAGTAGCGCTGGTAGGATATACCAATGTAGGCAAATCGACTTTAATGAACCTGATTAGCAAATCGGATATTTTTGCTGAAAACAAACTCTTTGCAACATTGGATACTACAGTGAGAAAGGTAATTATCGATAATTTGCCTTTTTTACTTTCCGATACGGTTGGTTTTATCCGTAAATTGCCTCATCATTTGATTCAGTCGTTTAAATCGACACTCGACGAAGTACGTGAAGCCGACTTGTTGCTTCATGTTGTGGATGTTTCACATTCAAATTTTGAAGAGCAGTTGGAAGTTGTCAATCAGACATTAAAAGAAATTGATCCAATTGAGAAACCAATGATATTGATTTTCAACAAAATTGATGCATTCTCGTATTCACCGAAAGATGATGATGATTTGGCACCTGTAAAACGCGAAAATATAAGTCTGGAAGAATTGGAAAAAACATGGATGAATAAGATGCACGACAATTGTATTTTCATTTCTGCGCGTGAAAAGCAAAACATTGATAATTTGAAAGAATTGATGTACCAGAAGATCAAAGCAATACACATTGAGCGTTATCCATACAATGATTTTTTGTTTCAGAATTATACCGAAATTGAATCTCAAAACGAGTAATTAACTCATATTTAAATAAATGACAAATTATCGTTCACTTACCGACAAAGAAATTGCAACGCTGACAGTTTATGGTTGTTCAGCCGAAAATTGGAAGCATGTAATGGTTTCCGAAAACTTTTCACCCAATTTTATTTCTAATGTTCACTTTTCAGGAAATATTTTTCTTGGAACTTATGAAAAAGTTTTTGAAAAAGAATGTGGAATTAAAAAACATTCAGGCATTTATAATTCAGTTTTGCACAATTGCAGCATTGGCAATGATGTATTTATTGACAAGATAAACAACTATATTGCTAACTACCGGATTGAAGATGGTGTATATATTGAGAATGTAAATCTAATTGAAGTCAATGAGCTAAGTTCTTTTGGTAATGGAGTTAAAGTAGCTGTAATGATCGAAAATGGAGCTCGCGAAATATCAATGTTTGACAGCTTAACCTCGCAGTTCGCATATTTGAATGTTTTTTATCGGCAACAGGCTAAACTTTACAGTATATTAGAAAGTGATGTTATCAAATATTCTAAATTGCAACTTTCGGAAACTGGAAAGATTGGAAAAAATGTTCAGATCATAAATTGTGGACAAATAAGAAATGTTCGCGTGGGTGATTTTGCAAAACTTTCGGGTGTAACTCTGTTGGAAAATGGCACAATTATTAGTAATCAAGAAGCCCCTGTCATTATTGGTGCAGACGTTCAGTGCACCGATTTTATCATTCAAAGCGGAAGTTCCATTTCGGAAGCTGCCTTGATTACTCGTTGTTTTGTTGGACAAGGATGTTTAATAGGAAAACAGTTTTCCGCTATTGATTCTTTGCTTTTTGCCAATTTCCAGGGACTTCATGGAGAAGCTGTTTCCATATTTGCCGGACCATACACAGTGACACATCATAAATCGACCTTGATGCTCACAGCATTATTCTCATTTATGAATGCAGGCAGCGGAACCAATTTCAGCAACCACATGTACAAATTGGGACCGGTTCATCAAGGAATTACTGAGCGAGGAGTGAAGACTTCCAGCGATTCGTACATCATGTGGCCGGCCAGAATCGGTGCTTTTACAGTTGTGTTGGGTCGACACAAAGGCAATCCCGATATTTCGGATTTGCCGTTTTCGTATTTGATTGAAAATGATGAAGAAAGCACCTTGCTTCCCGGTGTAAACCTCCACAGTGCAGGAACCATGCGGGATGTTCAGAAATGGCCTAAACGCGAGATGCGTACAAACGATACAAAATTAGATTCCATATGCTTTGATTTCCTCTCGCCCTACACCATTTCGAAGGCTCTGAAAGGAATTGAAATACTGAAAGGGCTGTTGAAAAACATGGAAGTTGCAGCTACTTTTGTGTGGTTTCAGAATTGCAAAATCAAGAAATCTGCCATTAAGAAAGGAATAGAATTATATGAAATGGCAGTGAATCAATTTATTGGCAACAAAATACTTGAGAAATTAGATGGCAAAGCAATCCTTTCGGAGAGCGAAATTGAGCAATTGTTGGCAGCTGGAACTGAAGCCGGAACAGGTCAATGGTTAGATTTAGCCGGGATGTTTGCCCCGAAAAGTGAAATAGATCAATTGATACAACGCATTGATTCGGAAAGTATGACTTTGGAAGAAGTACAAAATGAATTGAATTTAATTTTTCAAAATTACTGTGAATATTCATGGGTCTTTACTCTAAATTTACTTGGTAATAAAGACATTGCAACTCTTGTTTGTGCTTTGGAAATGTGTAAGAAGGCAGAAAGTACGTTCACCGATATGATTTTACGTGATGCCAAAAAGGAATTCAGCCAGACAGCAAAAACAGGTTTTGGTATTGATGGCGACGAAAATGATAAAAATGCCGATTTCGAAGCCGTAAGAGGGAACTTTAATTCAAATCCGTTTGTTTTGGATATTCAGGAGTCCTCGAAAATAAAACTTGAGCGAATTCAAAACACCATTGAAAAATTAAACAATATAAACTTATCATAATTTAAAATCAGCAAATGAATAATTTTAATTTCTACAGTCCAACCCAATTCGTTTTTGGGAAAGGACGTGAAAACGAAGCGGGAAAATATGTAAAACGTTCCGGAGGAACGAAAGTACTAATTCACTACGGTGGTGGTTCGGTGTTGAAAAGTGGCTTACTCGACCGGGTAAAGGCTTCACTTTCTGCCGAAAACATATCTTTCACCGAACTTGGTGGAGTTGTTCCAAATCCACGTAGCGGATTGGTTTACAAAGGAGTTGAGATTTGCAAAAATGAAAAAATTGATTTTATTCTTGCAATAGGTGGTGGAAGCGTTATCGACTCTTCAAAAGCTATTGCACTTGGCGCAATTTACGATGGCGATTTCTGGGATTTCTATACCGGAAAACAAATTGAACGTGCACTTCCTGTAGCTACCATTCTTACCATTTCGGCAGCTGGGAGCGAAGGTTCAACCGGTTCGGTGATTACTCATGAGAACGGAATGTTGAAACGTGCTGCTAACGGTGATCAATTGCGTCCGGTTTTCTCTATTTTGAATCCCGAACTGACGGCTACTTTACCCGAATATCAAATTGCATGTGGCGTTACAGATATGATGGCACACGTAATGGAACGTTATTTCACCAATACCAAAAATGTAGAAATAACCGACCGATTGAGCGAAGGAATATTACTTACCGTCATAAATGAAGCACCCAAAGCATTAGCTGATAAAAACTATGACTCTTTGGCCAATATTATGTGGGCTGGCATGGTGGCACACAACGATACGTGCGGTGTTGGTCGTGATAGTGATTGGTCCACCCACAACATGGAGCACGAACTTTCCGGGCTTTACGATGTAGCTCATGGTGCAGGACTTGCTGTTATGTTCCCGGCATGGATGAAGTATGTGATGAAGCACGATATTATGCGTTTTGCTCAATTTGCAGTACGTGTTTGGGGTTGCGAAATGGATTTTCAACATCCCGAAAAAACTGCATTGCAAGGCATTGAACGATACGAACAATTTGTGACCTACATTGGTATGCCCATCCGGTTCTCGCAACTTGGAGCAAAATCCGAAGACATTCCATTACTCGTAAAAACATTAGGATTAGGCAAAAATACCATGGGTAGTTTTGTGAAACTGACTGAGGATGATGTAAGGAATATTTACGAGTTGGCAGTTTGACAAAATGGCAATCATACAATTAACTACCTGCGATTCACTTACTCATGCCTATTTCATTAAGAATAATCTTGAAAATGATGGGATAGAATGTTTTCTGACCAATGAAATAATTACCACATTGGTTCCCTACTTCAATGGTATGATGAATGCCGGTGTTCAGATTATGATTAACGAAGAAGACTTGCAAAAAGCTTCGAACTTACTTGAAAAATCTGAAAGTATTGATTCAGTTGTATGCCCGGTTTGTAATTCAGCTAATATCGAATTTGGTTTTGGGAAACGTAAGAATGGGAAGATATTGGGTATTATTTTATCGCTTTTGGCGTTGATACCTTTTGGAAATATAAAAAGGAATTACTATTGTAAAGACTGTAAGGCTGAGTTTTAAACTCAGCCTTTTTTTATTTCTCAATGGATTCGGCAATGGCATTAGCAACCAATTTTCGCAATTGAACCACGCTGCCTTTATCAATTGGATGAACACGATTGGTGAGCAAAATAATCGAAATGTCATTATCAGGATCAATAACCACCGATGTTCCGGTATAGCCTGTATGACAGTAAGTATTTGGACTAAGCAAATTTCCTTTACAACTGGAATAAGGAGATGACATATCCCAGCCTAACGTGCGTCCAAAGTTTTTCAACGAATCGGGAATCGTGCGCATGAGTTTGACGGTTTCGGGTTTCAGAATTCTCTTTCCGTTCCATTCACCGCCGTTTTGGATGGCGGCAACCAAAATTGCTATGTCATTGGCATCCGAAAATAAACCGGCATTGCCCGAAATACCGTCATTGAATAAGCGTGCGAGCGGATCATGCACAACCCCTTTCAACACTGTCTGACCTTTTAATTTGGTAGTTGGAGCACATTCTTCTAACAATTCACCGCTTGGATTAAAATCCGTATGAGACATTCCCAACACATCAAATATATTCTCTCTGGCAAAATCGCGCAAATTCTCACCACTTACATTTTCGATGATATGTTGTAATGAAATAAAGTTTAAACAACTGTATTCCATACGCTTGCCCGGCTCAAAATCGCGCTTACACGAATCGATATATTGCATAAACCCGACCGGATTATGAGCCCCATATCGTTTTAGAATTGTTGATTCAGGAGCATATGATGGCAGACCGGAAGTGTGAGTCAGTAGGTTTACAACACGAATATTGGGGCTAACAAATCCCGGAATATAACTGTTTACATTGTTTTGCAACCCAAGTAATCCTCTTTCCTCTAAAATCATTGCTGATACCGCAGTTGCCAGCGGTTTGGTACACGATGCCATATCAAAAACAGTATTTACATCCATCGGAATAGTGGTAGGAAAAATCTGTTTATTACCGTATGCCTTCAGGTAAGCCATTTTCCCGTGCCTGACTACCGCAAGTACTGCTCCCGGAATCTCCTTTTTGGTAATTGCAAGCCTGATAATTTTATCGGCATTCTTCAATTTATAAGCATCAAGACCAACCTGATAGGGATCAACTTTTGGTAACAATGCAGCATTAAAATAAAAGCTGACACCCAAAAAAATCAGAATTAAAAGCAATGGTTTATTCATATGTAAATAATATGCTAATTTGAAAATATGCTAATGTGCCAATTATTGGCCTGTAAAAGGCTTTGTTAAGTTATTTATAAACTTCTTATTTCCATTACCTTTGGCGCGTTTTATGCATGAATGTTTCATGTGTAAGAAATTTGTTAATGCGATAATGTGCTAATGTGACTATGCGATAATATGCTCGCTCGGCTTTGCCGACTGGCTTGCCAGGCACGTGATACTTATCTGCACATTAACGGTTAGTTATAAAATATATTACATCTCAGGTTTCATGCATTTTTGCATAAAGGATGCATGCATGTTTTATCTGCAAAATATCATTCTTTCCACCACAAAGATATGGTTTTTAGAACTGATTCATGTCCTAAAAAATATGATTCTTATTCTTAAAAGTAAAAAAAGATGTACTTTTGTGAGGCATTATCAAGAAAATTGAAGTTCAAATATATGACATCTAAACATCTCCACCTGCAAACGAAAGAAATTAACTTGCAAATTAAACTCCCTGCGTCCAAAAGCATCAGCAATAGAGCTTTGATTCTGAATGCATTGGCATATAGCCCGTATGACATTCAGAATTTGTCGGATTGCGACGATACGCGGGTGATGGTGAAAGCGTTGGGTTCGAACAATACAACTTTCGATATTGGTGCAGCGGGAACGGCTATGCGATTTTTGACGGCTTTTCTATCCAAAACCGTTGGCGAATGGACGATTACAGGCAGCGAACGAATGAGAAACCGTCCCATAAAGTTGTTGGTTGATGCCCTGAATTCGTTGGGAGCAAAGATTGAATACATAGAGAAAGAAGGTTATCCGCCATTGAAAATATACGGAAGTGCATTGATGGGTGGCGAAATCAGTCTGAATGGTGGCGTAAGCAGTCAATATATTTCAGCCCTCATGATGATTGCCCCATATATGCAAAATGGGCTGGAAATCAAACTGGAAGGAAATGTAATTTCAGTTCCGTATATCCGGATGACCATGAGCATGATGAAAGAATTTGGTGTATCTGTGATTTTCGACAACAACAGAATTGAGATTAAACCGCAGACCTATCTACCCATTCAGTACAAAGTAGAATCGGACTGGTCGGCGGCATCGTATTGGTATGAGATACTTTCTATAGCCGGAAAGGGACAAATAATGCTGGAAGGACTGAATCAAAACAGTTATCAGGGCGACAGCAAGGTGGCTGAACTTTTTGAGCAACTGGGGGTAAAAACCGAATACAAAGATGAAGGCGTACTACTTATTTCAACACAAAAATACACCTCAAAATTTGAATATGACTTTGTGAATCAGCCGGATCTGGCTCAAACCTTTGCCGTAACTTGCTGTCTGAAAAACATTCCGTTTGTTTTCAGTGGTTTACAAAGCCTGAAAATTAAAGAAACCGATCGCATAGCTGCATTGATAAATGAATTGAAAAAGCTTGGCTTTGTCCTTTTTGAACCGGCAGAAGGTCAATTGGCGTGGAATGGAGAGAAAAGCCCCACCAAACTCCCCAAACTGGAGGCAAATACTCCTTCAATTTGTACTTACGAAGATCACCGAATGGCCATGGCCTTTGCACCCGCGGCATTGCTTACACCCATTGAAATTGAAGAACCGCAGGTGGTTAGCAAATCGTATCCAGACTTCTGGAACGATTTGGAGAAACTTATTCCTTAATTATTTGTTGCATCACCTCATACACAATCGGACAAGTTGCAGCATTTTTAATAGAAAGATTATAAATTTGATAGAACCGTTTACGATCGGTGTGTGGATATTCGCGGCAGGCTTTTGGTCTGGATTCGTAAATGGAACAATAATTATCGTCGCCTAAAAACGGACAAGGCATCGACTGAAAAACCATGTCGTTGTCTTCGTCAATTTTCAGGTATTTATCCATTAGATCAGCACTTTTCATTCGCAACGCTTTGGCCATTCGTTCTACATCCTTATCGGTAATGCGTGGACCCAACGACCTGCAACAGTTGGCACATTGCAGACAGTCGGTTTGGCTCGATATTTTGTCGTGCAATGCATGAATCTGACTGTCCATACTTTCCAGTTTTTTCTTGTTTTTCTTGAAAAACACCTTCCATTCGGGTTCGGATTTTGCAGCTAAAACAGGCAATAATTTATAATCTAATTGTTTGTTCACTTGTTGGTTTATGGGTTATTTTAGATTGCAAAAGTATTCATTTAAACGTTAGGAATCAAAGAAAATGCTTGTTTTAGCGAAAGTTTTAGTATCTTTGCAGCCGTTTTATTTACAAACACACAAAAATTTATGAGTCAATTAAGTGATGTGTTGGGACAATATGATGCGCCCCAGCAAGCTAAGGCAATGGGCGTTTATCCCTACTTTCGTCCAATAGAATCTGATCAGGATACAGTTGTTACAATTGATGGAAAACGAGTATTGATGTTTGGTTCAAACAGTTATTTAGGACTTACAAATCACCCTCGCTTAAAAGAAGCTTCCATAAAAGCAATAGAAAAATACGGAACAGGTTGCGCCGGTTCACGTTTCTTAAATGGAACATTGGATATTCACCTTGAGCTGGAAGACCGATTAGCAAAGCTGGTTCATAAAGAAGCAGCATTAGTTTATGCTACCGGTTTCACCGTAAATTCGGGAGTTGTTCCCTGCATCACAGGACGGGAAGATTATTTAATTTTTGATGAATTTGACCACGCGTCAATTATTGAAGGAAAACGGTTATCTTTTTCAAAACAGTTGAAATATCGTCACAACGATATGGAGGCATTGGAAAATTTATTGAAAAAATGCGAACCGGACAAGCTTAAATTAATTGTGGTAGATGGTGTGTTCAGCATGGAAGGCGATGTAGCTAAATTACCAGAAATAGTTAAACTTTCAAAAAAATATAACGCTTCCATTTATGTTGACGAAGCACATTCATTAGGTGTGTTTGGTAAAACAGGAGCCGGCGTTTGTGAACATTTCGGTGTTTCAAAAGATGTGGATTTAATCATGGGGACTTTCAGTAAATCACTTGGAACCATTGGTGGATTTGTGGCATCTGACAATAATATCATTAATTTCTTGAAACATAATTCACGCACCTTAATTTTTAGTGCTTCTATTACTCCGGCTTCAACCGGATGCGTACTGGCAGCATTGGATGTAATGAAGGAAGAACCTTGGCGTAAAGATGCTTTGTGGGCTAATACCAATCGTGCAAAAACAGGATTTCTGAAAGCAGGTTTTGAAATCGGACCGACTGAAACACCTATTATTCCACTTTATGTGCGTGATAATACAAAAACATTCCAATTGACCCGCTTGTTGATGGATGATGGCGTTTTCGTAAATCCTGTGGTTTCTCCTGCAGTTCGTTCAGAGGATTCATTAATCCGTTATTCGTTGATGGCTACCCATACATTCGACCAGATTGATGAGTCAATAGAAAAAATATCGCGTGATGCCCGTAAACTGGGAATTATTAAATAATTCGTATTTTGATTAAATATAAAGGAATAGAACTGGTTTGAAAATCAAACAGGTTCTATTCTTTGTTTTAAAATAACTGATGAGAATCAGGCTTAGTTTCACCTTTTTACTTTCACCTTTTCAACTAAAAAAATGATTACAGTTTCGAATCTTGCCATACAGTTTGGCAAACGTGTTTTATTTTCCGATGTAAACCTGAAATTTACCGCAGGCAATTGTTATGGCGTAATCGGTGCCAATGGTGCCGGTAAATCTACACTAATTCGTATATTAAGCGGGGATCTTGATCCTACCCGTGGAAACATTCAGTTTGGACATGGTGAAAGACTTTCGGTATTAAAACAAGATCACTTTGAATTCGACGAATATACGGTTCTTGACACAGTAATGATGGGTCATACGGTACTTTGGAAAATAAAAGATGAAAAAGATGCCATTTATTTGAAAGAAGATTTTTCGGATGCTGATGGTATTCGTGCTTCGGAACTTGAAGATAAATTCTCGCAGTTGAACGGATGGAATGCCGAAAGTGAAGCAGCTTCGTTGTTGAGTGGATTGGGAATCAAGGAAGATTTGCATTATCAGTTGATGAAAGAACTGAGTGGAATGGAGAAAGTACGTGTTTTGCTTGCGCGGGCACTTTTTGGTAAACCGGATAATTTATTACTCGATGAACCAACCAACGACCTGGATGTTGACACCATAATGTGGCTCGAAAATTATCTGGCCAACTACGAAAATACGGTGTTGGTTGTCTCTCACGACCGTCACTTCCTCGATGCAGTTAGTACGCACACCGTGGATATTGATTTTGGAAAAGTGCAGCTATTTGCCGGAAACTATTCGTTCTGGTACGAATCGAGCCAGTTGGCATTGCGTCAGCAACAAAATCAAAATAAGAAAGCCGACGAGAAACGCAAAGAACTGGAAGAATTTATTCGCCGTTTTAGCGCCAATGTAGCTAAATCGAAACAAGCTACCAGTCGCAAAAAAATGCTTGAGAAACTGAATGTGGAAGAAATACAACCTTCTACCCGAAAATATCCGGGAATTATCTTTACACCCGATCGCGATCCCGGAAATATGGTTTTGGAAATTGCAGGACTTGGGAAAACATTGGACGATGGCACGGTTCTTTTCAAGGATGTGAATTTTAATGTGGAGAAGAACGATAAGATTGTTTTCCTTTCGCGAGACCCAAGGGCTATGACTGCATTTTTTGAAATTATCAATGAACATGATAAAAATCATGAAGGAACGTTCAACTGGGGAATTACCATTACTCATGCCTATTTGCCGCTTGATAATTCGGAGTTTTTTAATACCGATTTAAAACTGGTTGATTGGCTTGGTCAGTTTTCTGATGATACTACCGAAGCTTTTATCCGGGGTTATTTGGGTAAAATGCTTTTTGCAGGTGAAGAGATTTATAAAAGAGCGAGTGTACTTTCGGGTGGTGAAAAAATGCGTTGTATGATTTCACGTATGATGCTTCGTAATGCCAATGTAATGGTGCTTGATTCGCCGGCCAATCATCTTGATTTGGAATCCATTCAGGCATTCAATAATACATTGGTCAATTTCAAAGGCAATGTTTTGATGTCTTCGCATGACCGTGAGTTTATTCAAACAGTTTGTAACCGTATAATTGAACTTACTCCACGGGGAATTATTGACAAACAAATGGATTACGACGATTACGTAACTTCCGAAGATATTAAAACCATCCGCGAACGAATGTACAAATAATTTAATTGGAAATTAATGAGTTAGATGGTGTTTTATTTGTTTTAAAATTTTATCTTTACACCGTTTTTTCAGCATTAATTAATCATTTAAATTTAGTTTTATGAACGAAGGCGAAAAATGCGATTGCAAAAGCAAAAACTATCATCACTCATCTAATGCTTCAGGTGGAGCAGTTTACGGATTGGGATTAATTGGATCAGCAGTTTTTTTTATTTCACATGCTACAACTTTCTGGTTGGGAGTACTGGGTCTTGGTAAAGCTATTGTTTGGCCGGCATTTCTGGTTTATCATGCATTGAAAATGTTGTATAAATGAAAAATGAACGAGTTAAAATAAAAGCCTTTCGATTAAATTCGAAAGGCTTTTATTTTTCAACGTTTTCTAATAAGTTCAATTGTCACTCTTTCCACTTTCCCACCCAAAGGCGGATTCAGTTTCGATAGTTTTACATTCAGTTCTTCGATTTGAGTAAATTTTTCAAAAACTGAATCCAGAATTCGCTGACCTACGTGTTCAATCAGTTTCGACGGAATTTCCATTTGTTCTTTCACAACGTCGTAAACCACCTGATAATTAAGGGTATCGTACAGATTGTCAGTCTTTCCTGCCTGTTCAGTATTTATTTCCATCCTCAGACTTACCACAAAAGTATTTCCAAGTTGCTGTTCAAATTCCAGACAACCGTGAAAAGCATGGAATTCCATATTTTCGAGAATGATTTTATTCATTGTTTCTATTTTACTTCACTTTCAAATTCACCATCTGCCACAAAAGTACGAATTTTATCACCCGTTTTTACTTGTTTTGCAGATGTAATTCGTTTTCCGTTTATAGAAGTAATAGTATAACCATGCTTCAACAGAAAATTGGGCGAATGAGTTTCAATGTTCTTTTCGAGCAGCAAAAGTTTGTTGTTTTCCTTCAAAAACTGCATACGAACCGTTGATTTTAAACGGCTTTTTTGACGATCCAGCAAGTGGGTTTTCTGAACCATCCAATTTCGCAATGTTTGCTTGATTCTCATATGAGTTTGATCAATAAATCGCGATTCGTTTTCGATGGTGTTCTTGACCAAATTCTGAATGTCAGCAAGTATATTTACCACTTGATTTTCTGCATCCTGCATCACGGAAATTAAATACTCAGCCGCAGCAGTTGGTGTTTTTACACTGGTATGTGCCACCATATCCAGAATAGAAATATCGCGTTGATGACCGATTCCGGCAATAATGGGCAACGGAAATTGTGCGCAATTCAATGCCAACTCGTACGAATCGAAGCATGCCAGATCAGTCGTTGCTCCACCTCCACGAATTATTACTACCACATCAAACAAATCAATATTTTCATAAATTCGCTCCAAGGCAGCTATGATGGATTTCTCTGCCTGATCGCCCTGCATAATGGCCGGAAAAAGCTTTTTATAAAAACTAAAGTGAGATGTATCATTGGTAAGTTGATCACAAAAATCACCATAACCAGCAGCTGTGGCAGACGAAATAATGGCTAACCGCTGTGGCAGTGGTGGAAAATCAAGCAGCTTGTTCATTTCCACAATACCATCGGCTTCCAACTGGCGGATAATTTGAAGGCGTCTCGCTGCCATTTCGCCAATGGTAAAAGTTGGGTCAATGTCGCGTATATTCAGACTGAAACCATACACCCCGTGAAATTCCACCGATACCGCTACCAATACATTCAACCCTGAACGAAGTGTTTGTCCGGTACTACTTTCGAAATACGGTTTCAACATTCGGTACGTACTTGCCCAGATGGTGGCTTTTGTTTTCGCCAACAAAGCATCAGAAACATTGTCCTTTTCAATTAATTCCAGGTAACAATGACCGCCCGGATTTTCGCGCAATTCACTTATTTCGGCACGAATCCAGATCGATGAATCGAAATTCACACGAATCGTTTGCTGAATCTGATCGGTAAGCTCGGAAAGGGAGATGGAATTCATTGTATCAAAATCTTTTTAGTTTCTGTTTTTCCATTTTCGGTTACACAAACAGCATAAATACCTTTCGATAATTTATCAACCGGAATGGTAGTTGAAGTTACATTTAATGGTTGGTTAACCAGTAATTTTCCAATAATGGAATAAATCCGGATAAATGATTCATTGGAAATTAAATTATTGACTAAGCTGATATGAATTGTTTTTGAAACGGAATTATAAGTAATATCAAACTTTTCCTTTTTTGTTAGATTCAAAGAATTTAGCAGTAATAAATTCTGTTCAGCTTTTTGAAAATCAGGAATTCCATAGCCCATTTGAGCCGTGGGGTTAGCATATAAACTACCGGTTCTAAAAACAGAGTTTAATAAGGATGTTATGTTCAAAACCTGATTGGATACTTTGTATTTTTGCAACAAACATGCCATCATTCCAGCCATTATGGGAGTTGCAAAAGATGTTCCATTCCCATAAGTTGTTGATCCGCTTACATCAACTAATGCTGAAGAAGTACCGGTAGCGCAAATTTCGGGTTTAATACGACCATCGGAACTAGGACCAAACGATGAAAAATAACTGGGCGTTCCGGTCGAAGTAACAGCACCAACCGATATTATTCCATCCGCATCGGCCGGAGAACTTATATAATGCCATGCCGCATTTCCTTCATTTCCGGCAGCCACAAGTACAACAATTCCCTTTTTACTTGCCAGCGTCGCCGCCCTGCTTGCACGTGATACTTTTCCATTCATATCAGCATACTTAAAATCCATGGAATGATCGTCAAATTGTGAATATCCTAGCGATGATGTAACCATATTAACACCAACGCTATCGGCAAACTCAATTCCCGAGCACCAGAAATCGGTTTCAACTTTGTATTCCGTCGGCACATATTCCGTACGGATCAACCAATACGAAGCTTCGGGAGCTGTACCCAGATATTGCCCTTGTAAGTTTCCGGCCATTGTTGAAAGTACCATGGCACCGTGCGAATCTTCTGCGTAAATATTTGAATTCGGGTTGATAATATCTTTAGTACCGAGCAGCCTGCCTTGCAATCGCAAACTATCAAAACAGGGATTGATATCCACATTGGTAAAACCTGCATCTATGACGCCGATATGAATTCCTTTCCCCCGATAGCCTTCGTTGTGCAGTTGAGTTCCTTTTAATTGATTTATTTGTCCGGATGCAGTTCCATAATTAAAAGATAAATCTTGTTCCGGAGATTTTTGTACAGGAGTAAGGGCAGGCCCAACAAGATTACCAGTATATTCAATTGAGTTAATACATTTAAGTGATTTCAATATCCTCAACTGACCCGAATCTGGGACATGAATAATTGTTGTATCTATTTTATTCTTAATAGTATTAAAAGTATATTTAAAAAAACTTGAATCGCGTATCAAAACAGTCACTCCGTTCATCCATTTACTGGCACTGTGCACATGCACACCGAGGTTTTCAATTTGTGAAACATACTGAGGATTCACCGGCAAATCGGTAGAATCAACCGGAATATTAAATGCAGTCCTCCGTGCAATGGAGCGTTGCGATAAATACGCCGAAGGATTGGAAAGTGAATAAGTAGAATTGTTCTTGTTCTTTAATTGAACATAGAAATAATAACTGGTTTGAGCAGTCGCAGACGCAGAAATGCCTGTCAACAGGACCAGACAAAATCCCCAAAAGAATTTTCGATAAGTAATTGTTTTCATAGACCTAACGTTTTACACTACAAAAATACAATTTTAATTGGAAGTGTTCATTTTTATCGAAATAATTAAAAAACATTAAAAGATTGCGTTAATAGAATATTTATTACGAAACATTCGTAGATTTGCGAAGTGTTCGTAATGAGAAAGAAATAAGTAGATTATAAAGCAATATAATAATGGAAAAGCTAACTAACCAGGAAGAAGAAATGATGCTGATAATATTTCAGCAAGGCAAAGGTTTTATTAAAGACTTTATTCTGATAATGGATGAGCCTACGCCACCCTACACCACCGTTGCCTCCATCGTGAAAAACCTTGAACGCAAAGGCTACGTAAAAAGCACCCGTTACGGAAATACCTACGAGTATAGTCCGGTGATGGAGGAAAGTGAATACAAATCGAAATTTATGTCGGGGGTAGTGCAAAACTACTTCGAGAATTCGTACAAAGAAATGGTCAGTTTCTTTGTTGAGAAGCAAAAAATATCCGCAGAAGAATTACAGGAAATCATTAAACTTATCGAAAAGAAATGAACGACGTACTCATGTATTTTCTCAAGGTAAACGTTGCGATAGCGCTGTTTTACCTGTTTTTCCGATTGGCATTTTATAACGACACCTTTTGGAAAACCCGCCGTTATTATCTCGTTTTCAGTATTCTGTTATCCGTAGCTTATCCGTTTATATCGTTCACCGATTGGCTGGAGAAGCAGGAACCCATGCAAGCCATTGTGGTGGGTTACGCGCAATTACAAGAAATTACTATAACTCCAACTCCGCAAAAGCCATCTTTACTGACTGTTGAAAACATTTTGCTGGCTTTATATGCGCTGGTTTCGGCTGTATTATTAGTGAAAATGCTGGTGCAGTTGATTTCCATTCTTCGCTGGAAGTTGAAGGGCGAAAAACAACTTCTTCAGGGAATCGAAATTATTTCAGTGAAAGAAAAAATCACACCATTTTCTTTTTTCAATATGATTTTTATAAATCCTGCTCTGCACAACGAACATGAAATTGCGCAGATACTTACCCATGAACAGACTCATGCGCGGCAATTGCACAGCTTAGATGTAGTGATAAGCGAATTGTTGACAATTGTATGTTGGATAAATCCGGCTGCGTGGTTATTAAGACGTGAAATCCGTCAGAACCTGGAATTTTTGGCTGATAACTCGGTATTGGAATCAGGAATTGACAGTAAAAACTATCAGTATCATTTATTGGAACTATCCTATCAAACACCCGACGTAAAACTCGGAAATAAATTTAATGTATCACCCCTTAAAAAACGCATTACAATGATGAATCAACAAAAAACAGCTAAAGCGGGGCTGTTGAAATACGCGCTTATCGTTCCCTTGGCATTGGCTCTTATCCTTTCGAGCAATGCACAAACCATAGTGAATTCAGCTAAAAAAAATATCTCACCTACTAAAAGTCAAGTTGTAAATACTCCAAAGAAAATAGTAAAGCAAGCTGCAACTGTTCAAAGCAAGAAGTCGATTAAAGAAAAAATCGATTTAAAAAATGTTTTCACCGTTGTTGAACAAAATCCTCAGTTTCCGGGCGGTGATGGAGAGCTTCTGAAATATATCAGTAGTCATATAGTGTATCCAGCCGTACCACTCCAAAATGGAGTGCAGGGAAAAGTAATGATTCGCTTTGTAGTGACTAAAACAGGTCTGGTAGATAACATAGAAATTATTCGTTCACTGGATCCTGCGTGTGATAAAGAGGCCATTAGGGTAATTAAAACACTTCCAAAATTTATTCCGGGAAAACAGAATGGCAAAAATGTAGCAGTGTGGTACAACTTACCGATTACATTTAAACTTGATGGCGAAAAAGAAACTGATAAAAAAGTTTACACGACGGTTGAAAAAAATCCACAGTTTCCGGGTGGAGATAAAGCATTATTGGAATTTATAAATAGTAATGTAAGGTATCCAATTGAAGCAATGCAACAGGGGATTCAGGGAAAGGTTATGACCAGATTTATTGTAAATGAGTCAGGTAAAGTTGAAAATCCGGAAATTATAAGAAGTCTTGATCCAACTACAGATGCTGCTGCTATAAAAGTGATTAAATCGTTACCGGATTTTATACCGGGCGAACAAAACGGAAAAAAAGTGGCTGTATGGTACAATTTGCCAATTACATTTAGATTGGAGTAATTAGAATAATTTGAAGAATTTGAATTTTGTGATTAAAAGATTATTGAATATGTTGTAAATCCTCAGCGTGATCTTGGTCACGCTGAGAATATAAAAAAAAAATTATGAAAAGATTCACGGGAATATTGAAGTTAAATGTAATTATCGTTTTATTGATTGGATGCCTGCCACTTCAGAAAATATATAGTGTAAAACGTACAGTTATTACAGGCAGTGTTAAGAACATGTCGGTTTATCCAACTGTGAAGGAGATTTCTGTTCAAATCATGGATTTTAGAGGAAAAGATACAGAATATACCGGTAAAATTAAGCGAGATGGTACATTCAAAATTGCATTTGATATGTATATTGCTCAGGACATTGATGTTTCTCCTATAGTTGGAAAGATTCTGGCTCACCCCGGAGATACCATTAAATTATATATTGATTTTAAAAATATTGGAACCATCAAGTTTAGTGGTGACGCGCAACGAGCCAACAGAGAGCTGAATAAGTATTTGAATAGTAACTATTCCACCGAAAACTCTTACCCATCAAATAATTCGACTCTCGAATTACATAAAGCAAAATGTGATAGTATTCTGAATTTAGTTTTAAAAAAGCGCGATGCTTTTATCACTAATGTAAAACCATGTGAAGAAGTAATGCAATGGACAAAAAACTATTTATATATTGAATATTACAAAGCACTACTAAATTTTCCCATTATTTATGCGTCACAGAATAAATTAGTTGTGTACGAGTGGTTGCCAACTATTCAATCTAAGTACTATGGTTTTTTTGATAATATTGAAACCATTTACAATAATAAACTGATTAATTCAGAATCGTATGAATTGCTTGGATGGTATGCAAATACAATATATGCTCTACACGGTAAGGATACATTCCGTAACGACAATGCTAATATATCGGTGATGATTGACTTGATAAAAAATTGCAAAAGTGACATTTTTAAGCAATTATTTATTGGAAATCTTTTTTATAGTGCGTTTTATCAAAACAATCCGGAATTATATGAGAAAAACAAAGTTGCTTTTAGCAATAATATTCGTGAACCATTTATCAGGTTGCCACTCGAATATTTTTATACCAAATTGAAGGCAAATATATTGAATCCCAAGACAGCTTCGGATGCTATTTTTGCAAAGATATATAATAAAACGGGAGATAATGTGCTGGAAACTATTGTGAAAGAAAATAAGGGAAAAGTCATTTATATTGATTTTTGGTCAACTGGCTGTGGTCCATGTATAGCCGAATTCCCCAACTCCAAAAAACTTATGGAACAATATTCAGGAAAGGACGCTAAGTTCGTATTTATATGTTTTGGTGCAGACAAGGATAAAGGAGAAAAGATATTTGCTCGTGAAGGATTGGGCGGTGATCATTATTATTTAAATTCAGGTCAGAGTTCTACGTTACAAAAGGGACTAAAAATCAATGCAATTCCTCATTATGTGCTTATTAATAAACAAGGGCAAATTACTGAGTCAAGTACTTACCTTAGGCCGATAGATCCCAAAACAACACAGAAAATTGATAGTCTGCTAAATCAAAAATAAGCATTATACCAATTCATGAAAAAACTCCTCACATTCATTTTACTCTTTTGTTCGTTGGCCCTTTCTGCACAAAACAACGCCATACAAAATGCCCTGAAAAACTATGATTACGAATTGGCTATCAAACTTATTTCCAACGAGCGGAAAACACCCGAAATGGATTTGCTCAAGGCCAAATGCTTTAAGAATATGTCCAAATTCACCGAAGCCATAAAGATTCTCGAGGAACTTTTCAAGCAAAACACAGAAAACTCCATTGTGTATGAGTTGGCCGATTGCTATCAACAAAGTGGAAACTTTGCCAAAGCGAAATTGTTTTATTTTATGGCGCTTCAGGCAGCTCCCGCTAACCGTTTTGCACGACTGAATTATGTGAACGTTCTGTATAAATTAAAAGACTGGAGACAAACCATTAGCGAATGTAAGTCTATTCTGAAAACAGATACTGTAGCGGTATTATATCCCATTCTGGGCGACAGCTATTTTCAACTTGCTAAGATGGACTCGGCTATTTATTTCTACCGAAAAGGTTTTGATATCAATCCCGACGATTACAATTCGCTCACCAAGCTTGCCAAACTTTACCTGCAAACAGAGAAATACGATTTGCTGGTTAGTTCAACAAACAAGTATATCCAACGCGATTCCACCAATCAGCAAATTAATCAGTTTAACGGCATTGGATATTGTATGACCGGCAATTTTCCGAAAGCCATTTATAGGTTGGATAAATTAAACCAATATGGCGACAGCTCATTACTGACCAATTTTTATTTAGGCGCAAGTTACATGGCCATTGAAGATTATGATTTAGCCTACAAGCCGCTTCAAATTGCCTACAATACCGACTCAACAAGCCATAAATTATGCTTTTATTTTGGGAAAGCGGGTGTAAAATATGGCGAATCTAAAAATGGAATTCGCATATTGGAACGCGGACTGGGTATCATTACACCTCCCGATTCGGTATTATATAACTTCCATTACAATCTGGCTGAGGGATATGGACAAATCCTTAACGGAACCGAAGAACTAAAGCATTGGCAACTGGCTTATAAATGTAATCCGAATTCTAAAATTATTTTCTACAAAATCGCATCAGTGTACGATTGGAAATTGAATAACAAAGCAGAAGCACTGAACTATTACCGGCAATTTATGCTCACCCGGAATAAGCCCAAAACAGATGATTCTAAGAAAAACGAGACGCAAAGCCCTACCAAAATGACTTATTTTACGGTTGCCGAAAAACGTATCAATGAATTGGTTGCAGAATTGAAGACTCCTAAAAAAGACTAACGCTATTTATTTTAAGAAAACGCCTCTGACAATCGTGCGAACGGTTCTAAATCTTCAGCAGCTCCGGTGTGTAAAACACTTGCGGGGCTCTTTTTTTTATGGAAACCCGCATTGAACTTACAGAAATACGAAAACCTGGCAAAAAATATTTCTGTAAACTTACAGAAACCAAAAAAGTGAACAAAATTTGTTTCCGTAAACTTACAGAAACAAAAAAAGTGGAAAAAATTGCTTCTGTAAACTTACAGAAACAAAAAAAGTGAACAAAATATGCTTCTGTAAACTTACAGAAACAAAAAAAGTGAACAAAATTTACTTCTGTAAACTTACAGAAACAAAAAAAGTGAACAAAATTGCTTCTGTAAGTTTACGGAGACAAAAAAAGTGAACAAAATCAACTTCTGTAAGTTTACAGAGAATAAAAAAAGTACTTTGAATGGTTTCTGTAAGTTTTAAGTCACAAAATAATAATAAAAACCAGTATCTTTTCTTTTTAGGTCGGGAAAAAACCGGGGAGTTTTAGCTTCCCGAACGAGCGTCCAAGTTTCTTGAAAGAGGGTTTTAGTTTCCCGAACGAGGGTTCAAGCTTCTTGAAGGAGGGTTCTAGTTTCCCGAACGAAGGTCCAGCTTTCTTGAAGGAGGGTTCTAGTTCCTAGGACGCGGGTTTTAGTTTCTCTGACGAGGGTTCAAGCGTCCTGAACAACCCTTTAAATTCGAATCTTTATTCAATAAACCCCATTAATTAGTGGCAGCGAGTCATTTCACAGTGTCAATCAATCACTAATTACATTTTCCCTTTAGCAAAAACCGTATTTTTATATTAAAACTTCAAACCCTTTCCGACACGGATTGTTTTTCAGTAACCAAAGGGTATAAAAGTTTGGAAGTTGTTTAATTAAAAATAAATTATTATGACAAACGATCCGATTATTTGCGATTGCCACAGTGTGCATCGATCAACAATTGAAACTGCAATCAGAGAACAAGGTCTCAAGACAGTTCATCAGATTAATAAGGAATTTTATTTGGATAAAGCCTGTGGTGCTTGTTTGGATGAAGTTCAGGTTATTTTGGACGAAACCAAGGGAAATTAGAAGTATAGTGTAAAGAGGAATGGTTACCTTTCCTCAAAATATCAAGTGGGAGAACGTGAGATACGTTTTCCCACTTTTGCTTTTTAAAGATTATCTGCATAATGTACTAATAAATAGAATTCGAGTTGGGTCTCACGATTTTTAATCGCGATAATTAAAGAACGCGATTAAAAATCGCGAGACCCATTAAAGTCGTACCCTAACAAGAAATAGAGAATTGTATTTCATTCGAAAGATTCACGAAGCAGAAGCAATAAGAAAAAACCGGCTTCTAATGGAGACAGATTGTAAATATTTGAGAATAATTTTATACTTTTGGAACTTCAAATGAAATCAACCAAACTAATCGTTAAACTTAATTTCTGATTTATTATGAAGAAAAATTATTTTTATGTTATTCTCTTTGTGTTTTCCGCACTCGGTTTACTGAATTCGGCATCTGCTCAGGAAACTGCTCCTACCACTAAGCCGACATCGAGAGTGGTGGAAGATGGCGGGACCGGTTCGTATAGTGCCATAATGCTTTCTGAAAGTACGCTTCCTACTCACACTGTTTTCCGTCCGAAAGACCTTAGCGCGTTTGGCGACAAAAACAAATTGCCGATCATTGCCTGGGGCAACGGTGCTTGTGCCAATTCACCCTGGGAGCATATCAACTTTTTATCGGAAGTGGCTTCGCACGGTTTCCTGGTAGTTGCTATTGGTCCAATGCCACAAGAAGGTGAGCGCGGTGGTGGAAAATCTACTTCGTCGCAAATGCTTGATGCTATTAACTGGGCTATTGCTCAAAACAGCGACAAGAAAAGTCCGTATTTCAACAAAATTGACGTTACAAAGATTGCCGTAAGCGGTATGTCGTGTGGCGGACTTCAAACATTGGAAACAGCTCCCGATCCGCGTGTGACTACAGCAGTTATCTGCAATAGTGGCATTTTTGTAACTGCCGGTAGCGGAATGAGTGGTATGCCTGACCTCAAGAAAGATCACCTGCTGAAACTGCACACCCCGACACTTTACATTTTGGGTGGCGAAAAGGATATAGCTTATGGCAACGGAATGGACGATTTTAAACGCATCAATCATGTGCCTGTTTTTGTCGCTAACCTGAATGTAGGTCATGGCGGAACATACAGCAAACCTCATGGTGGTGAATTTGCAAAAGTAGCAACAGCCTGGTTTCAGTGGCAACTGAAAGGTGACAAGGAAGCTGCCAAAATGTTTGCCGGCGATCCGGCCGGTCTTTCAAAATCACCCGATTGGAAAGTTGAAAAGAAAAAAATACCTTAATATTACCCTCTACGTAAATAATTGATTGAACCGTCAAACTGTAACTGTTGGGCGGTTCTTTTTTTTTGTAGAAATAATAAATGCAATATCTTATCTCTAAATTGAAAATTGTGTGTCGCCGCTATGCGGCTTACATATCATTTCGATTGGCAAATTCAACCAAACTTACGCCACTACGCGGCTAATACAGGTGTAGAGCACCGAAAGTTTGATAGAACAAAGAATCCCAATTACGATGAAAGCCGCATCGCGGCGATAGATAATGAAAACTAAACATTCAATTATTACAACTTATCCCATTTTGCAAAGTGTCGCTTTAGAGTTAAATGAAGTTAAACTACAAATATTAGTTGAAAAACTAGAATAAATAGTTGTGTAACTAGAAATATTAGTTTATGTTTGCATCGTAATAATCAATAAATAGAAAAAATGAAAGAACTAACCGCCAAAGAAGAAGAAATCATGCAGTTTTTTTGGACTGATGGACCCTTGTTTGTAAAACAATTAGTGGACAAATACCCCGATCCGAAACCGCATTTCAATACCCTTTCCACTTACGTGCGTGCTTTGGAAGAAAAAGAGTTTCTGAATCACGAGAGCTTTGGAACCACTTACCGGTACTTCCCCGTTGTTCAGGCTGAAGAATATCAAAGCCGGACATTAAAAAATGTGGTGAAGAAATATTTCAACAATTCGTATCTGAATGTAGTCAATTCATTTATAAAATCGGATGATATATCGATTGATGAAATCAGAAAATTGCTCGATGAAGTTGAAAAGTCAGCTAAAAAATAAAAACAACCTCTAATACATTGAGAATATGGAATTATTCCTTTTTTACCTGTTGCGTGTAACCATTGCCGCCACCATTCTGTACCTCTTTTTCAAGTTTATCCTGAGTAAACGGACGTTTCATGCCATTAACCGAATCGTAGTGCTTTGCATGGTGGTCATGACGTTGGTGCTGCCACTGTTCACGGTAACACTGCCGGAAATCAGTTTCTTACAACCCAAGGTGGAAACAGTGACAACTCAGCTTACCATCGAAGAAGCACTTGCTTATTTGAATGCAGCGAGTTATACTAACACTCCAGCGGTGACACCAACACCTGCAGATGCAGAAATACCTTGGTTAAAGATTCTCGGAGTGATTTATTTGATTGGTTTTACTGTTGCTTTGCTGCGGTTTGCCATCAGCTTTATCCGCATGAGCCGCATTATCCGCCAGACAAAAAAAATACGGTTAGATGATAACAGTCTGCTGTGCATTTCCGATAAAAAAGTTTCGCCATTCAGCTGGATGAAGTATATAGTGCTGTCAAAAGACGATTTTACAGATGACAGTCGGGATATTATACGTCACGAACAAGCCCATGTGGCTTTCGGACACTCATACGATTTGCTCTTTCTCGATCTGTATTCGCTCGTATTCTGGTTCAATCCGTTTGCCTGGTTGCTTCGGTTGGAACTGCAAACCATTCACGAGTATCAGGCCGACGAAAAGGTACTTGCCGAAGGCACAAATGCCCAAAACTACCATTTGTCACTGATCCGCCAATGCGTGGGCGAGTATAAATTTGCTTTAGCTAATAATTTTGAATATAATAATTTACACAAACGAATTAAAATGACCATGAAAACAAAATCTTCCTCCCGACAAAAATGGCTTTACGGAACAATTGGTTTATCTGTAATGCTTTGTATCATAGTTCTCTCCTTTAATGGACTAAAAGCAACGGCGTCTAATCTTAAAGAAATAATTAAATCTGAAATTTCAGATTCAGCAAAAGTAAAAAAAGAAACGACTAAATTGGCGAAACCAGTAATCAAAACAAAGAAAACAACTGTGAAGAGTAATGTGAAATCCACACCTCCGGTAGTTACTACAAATGAAACTCCACTCTGGGATAAAAAAGCCATAGATGGTAGTATTACTATGGGTCGCGAATTCGCCAAATCAATACCGCAATCCAGTGATTATAAAACGCCTCAATTCAATGGTGGAAATATGGCGTTTATTAATTACATTAGTAAAAATGTGGTCTATCCAAGCGATGCTCTGGAAAAGAAAATACAGGGAATGGTGTTTGTAAAATTATCGATTAATGAACAGGGCAAAGTAACTAAAGCGGAAATTGGTCAAGGTGTGGATCCAAGTCTTGACAAGGAAGCATTACGGGTTGCTAATACTTTGCCCGATTTTATACCCGGAGAAATTGATGGTAAGAAAGCTTCTCTAATTTATGAGCTTCCAATAAGCTTTAGAATAGATACGAATAATAAGCCTGATATAAAAGTATTAGCAGTTCAATCTGGCAAAACCAAAATTATAAGCGGAACCAAAACTTTTGATAAAGATCCATTCATAGATGATAAAACGGAGAATGGACTTGTTGCTTCGATTTGGCATTTAGCCCCTGGATGGGTACTATCCGATAGTTATAAATTGCCCCAATTTCCCGGTGGAGAGAGAGAACTATTAAAATATATACGTAAACATGTGGTATATTCGAATGAGGTTTTGGAAAAGAAAATACAGGGAGAGGTAACTGTGCGAATAACAGTTAACGAACTAGGTAGAATTGAAACATTGGAACTTATTCAAGGTTTAGATCCAAGTCTTGATAAGGAAATATTGCGGGTCATTAAAACTCTTCCGAATTTTGTACCCGGTGAAGTAAACGATAAGAAAGCTTCTATATCTTTTGACCTAAATATGTTATTTAAATTAGATAAGATCGGCAAAAGTAATGGTTAAAAATAACAACTAGCGTTGTTTAGTAGAAACTCTAAATCACGAATGATACCTTTCGTCAACAATCTCTAATTCATCGAGAATATGGAAATATTCCTTTTTTACCTGTTGCGCGTAACCATTGCCGCCACCATTCTGTACCTGTTTTTTAAGTTTATCCTGAGTAAACGGACATTTCATGCCATCAACAGAATGGTGGTGTTGAGTATCGTGGTCATGACGTTGGTGCTGCCACTGTTCACGGTAACACTGCCGGAAATCAGTTTCTTACAACCCAAGGTGGAAACAGCGACAACTCAGCTTACCATCGAAGAAGCACTTGCTTATTTGAATGCGGCGAGTTATACAAACACTCCTGCGGTGACACCAACACCAGCCACAGAAATCCCGTGGTTGAAGATTCTCGGGGTGATTTATTTTATTGGTTTTGCCGTTGCTTTGTTACGGTTTGCCATCAGCTTTATCCGCATGAGCCGCATTATCCGCCAGACTAAAAAAATACGGTTAGATGATAACAGCTTGCTGTGCATTTCCGATAAAAAGGTTTCGCCTTTCAGCTGGATGAAGTTTATAGTGCTGTCAAAAGAGGACTTAGAAGCGGAAAACCAGGATATTATTCGTCACGAGCAAGCCCACGTGGCTTTCGGGCACTCGTACGATTTGCTCTTTCTCGACGTATATTCCCTCGTTTTCTGGTTCAATCCGTTTGCGTGGTTGCTTCGGTTAGAATTGCAGACCATTCACGAGTATCAGGCCGACGAGAAAGTACTGGCCGAAGGAGCCAACGCCCAAAACTACCACCTGTCACTTATCCGCCAATGCGTGGGTGAATACAAGTTTGCCTTAGCCAATAATTTTGAATACAACAATTTACACAAGCGAATCAAAATGACCATGAAAACAAAATCCTCCTCCCGACAAAAATGGCTTTACGGAACCATTGGCTTATCGATAATGCTTTGTATCGTTGTTCTCTCCTTTAATGGTCTGAAAGCCAAAGCAGCTGATTTGAAAGAAATGATTGAATCCGGTATTTCTGAGGCAACCGGTAATATGCCTGCTGATTCGGCAAAAACAGTCAAACAAACTTCAATAAATACTACTCAAACTAATGAGAAAAAGAACGAAAAAATTCTTATTGAGGGATATGGAACACAACTTCAAAATGATTTGCAAGACTTAAATAATCAAACAAAATTAAGATTTAGGAATCAATCGGGGGAAAATCCTCTTATTTTTCTTGATGGTAAGGAAGTTCCACAAAGTGTATTGGAATCTCTCAATTTGGATTATATTGACCATGTTGAAGTTCTCAAAGATGCTTCTGCTACAAAAATCTATGGAAATAAAGGAAAAGATGGAGTGATAATGGTTACAACCAGAAAAAATGCTGTCAATAGGCAGGTTGATGAGAGTAAATTTGTCATAGGAGGTCCTGGTGATACTGAAGAAAGTAGGCTAAAATCAGCACCAGCTCTGGTAATAGACGGTGTTCTACAACCCAATACTCACAATACAAATATAAAGCCTGAAAACATTGAAACCGTTTCCACAATAAAAAGGAATGAAGTTGAAAAAAGAAAGACAGAACTAATTCAAAAATATGGGCAACAGGCTATAAACGGTGTAATTTTTATTACAACCAAGAAAAACGCGAGCAACCCTGCAAACGACAAAATTTTAATAAGGAAAGCCGAAACTAAAAGCACCGAGACGGATGATAAAGATCAAACCAGAAAAAACGAAGAAATTCAATATGGTCATACAACGTGGAACGGCCTAACCCCTTTAATCATTATCGATGGGATAGAATCTTCTCAAGGTATTAACTCAGTTGATATACAGGATATTTCAAATATTTCTGTTCTGAAAGACGCATCAGCTACTAAAATATATGGCGATAAAGGGAAGAATGGTGTAATTTTGATTATTACCAAGGAATATGCTGCCATACCTGAAAGTCAAAAGATTTTAATGAGGAATACTGCAACTAAAAGCACTGAGGCAAACAAAAACCAAGAAATTCAATATGATGCCTATGAAACAATCAAAAAGGTTTTAAAAAATGCTGATAAAGAAATAAAAATAAAAGTACCTCCAAGTTCTATATTTGATCAAGCCAGCGGACTAAAGCCATTGATGATTATAGTTGGAGAAGAATCTACAAAAAACATTGACCCAAATAGTATTGATAATATTGTAGTTATGAAAGGTGCGAGGTTCAATGAACAGTATGGGGATAAAGCTAAGAATGGAGTAATACAGGTAACTACCAAGAAAAATGCAGCCAGTTCGACACTCAAACAAGGTCAAGTCAAGATAAATGAAGGGTATGGAGTATTATCTCAACCAAGCATAGATATAAAATTGTCTGACATTTTACCTCAACCACTTTATTTAGTTGATGGCAAGGAAGCACCTGCTAACTTTATGCAAAATGTTTCTGGTGATGATATTGAGAGTATAATGGTTCTTAAAGACACTGCTGTCACCAGTGTGTATGGTAAAAAAGGCAAAAATGGAGTGATATTGATTAAAATGAAGAAAAAATAAAATAGAGATCATCACAATCACCATGAAAACAAAACAAACCCTGTTAGCACTTACAGCTTTTCTACTGACAATAAGTACATCTCCCGTCGCAGCACAATCGTCCTTCAAGATTGATCCGCAGGTATCTACTTCGATTGTTAAAGCATTGATTGAGTGTATTTACAGTTACAAGATGAATGTACCCCTGCTTGACAATTCCGCCAACGAGAAAGAACTTCAGACTTATACTACCATATTGCAAGCCAACAGCTCTACTTCAAAGTTTTGGGATTGGAACTCTTTCAAGAAAGATAGTATCATCTACACTTCTGCCAATTTACCGGCAGATAGCTTAAAGAAATTGAACGAAAAGTACTATTCGGCAGTAAGGTATGTGTTTACACCGGTGATTTTCAAAAACTATCCGAAAGAAAAAATGACCGTTACGGATGATATAATCCCCGAAGATTATATTTATGAAGAAAATAAAGTTGACCGCAAATGGGCATTACAGGATGGCACCTTAAAGGTTTGCGGATACGAATGCAACAAAGCTGTCGCATCGTTTGGCGGCAGGGAATGGACGGTATGGTATGCCCCGGAAATTACGATCAGCGACGGTCCGTGGAAGCTGTACGGATTACCGGGACTAATCCTGAAAGCCAGTGATGCTACCGGAATCCATACCTTCGAAGCAATTGCTATTCGGAAATCTGACCGTCCTATCTATTTGGATAAGAATATCACACAATTAAAAATCAGTCGGGATCAGTTTCTCAAAAACAAGAATAAATTTGAGGAGGATCCGTTGAATAATATACCCAGGACACAGATTAAATCCATAAGCGTTTATAAACCTGCGAATTTAATACTGATTAACAACAAACGGACTTCGGCCCGGATGAATAATAAAATAAAGTATTCTCCGCTGGAACTGGAATAGTAGTCATTAACCCTGTATCGTAAATATTCCAATGTTGATTAAGTATGCGTCATAAGCTGTCATTCCTGTTTCTTTTGATATTTTTCAGTCATTCTCTGTTTGCGCAAAAAACTGAGATTAGCGGAACAGTAACCGACAGCATTACACATTCGCCGGTGGAAGGGGCAGTGGTAAAAGCCTTGTTGAATCAAAAAATAATTGCTTTCGGTACCACCAACAAATCGGGCAAGTACAACCTGGGATTTGATAATCAAACAGGGATGCTTACCCTTAATTTTCAGCATATTTCTTACAACAGCAAAATACAAAATACGGCAAACCGTACGCAGCAATTAAATGTATCGTTGAGTTCAAAAACCCTGTTGTTGCGCGAAGTCAATGTGGCCGCACCCACAGTGATTCATAAAACTGATACGGTTTCATTCAATGTAGGTTCATTCAAAACAGCGGGCGACCGTTCCATAGAAGATGTGATAAAGAAATTGCCCGGAGTAGAGGTGAATAGCGATGGAAAGATTGCTTATCAAGGCAAGGATATCAGTAAATTCAACATCGAAGGATTGGATATGTTGGGCGGTAAATACACCCTTGCATCGCGTAATGTTCAGGCAAAAGACGTGAGCCGGGTGGAAATGATTGAAAACTATCAGGAAGTAAAACAACTGCAAGGCAAGGAATACAGCGATCAGGTAGCTCTAAATCTGAAACTAACCAAGGAAGCACAAATGCGACTTCTCGGAACTGCAGAGCTTGGTGGCGGAGTCAGGGGAGAAGATGTACTTTATCACGGCGTACTTACCGGAATGACATTTGCCAAAAAATTACAGTTCATTGGTACGCTAAAAACCAATAACTGGGGTAATTCTCTGACGAGCGAAATCAACAACTTTAATAGGAATGATTATATCTCCAACGTTATGGACGGTCTAATGAACTCCAATCAATCATCATCGCCTCTCTTATCTCCAAACCGCTTCCAACAGAAAAACGACCTGATGACTTCGCTCAATTCTTTGTTTAAGATAACCGAAAATGTGATTTTGCGAGTCAATGCAGATTATACTCGTGATCAAAAACAATTTCAGTCAGAAATAACTTCCAATTATTTTGTAAACAATAACAACGTTGAAATAAAGGAAACGCAAGCGCCTCAATATTTGAAAAATACGCTAAAAGCAACCGTTGATTTGCAAGTCAACAGTCCGAAAATTTACCTCGACGATGCTATCTCCTTTGTGACCAGCAATGTGGATAATCATTTCGGAGTGATAACAGGCGGCAATTCCATTCAACAGAATGTTACGAACAATCTGAAGGGGATTCAAAATAGTTTTACTTTTTTGAAAAGAACCAACAAAAGGCAATACAACTTTGCTTCACTAGTTAGTTACAGTGACATGCCGGATAATCGGTTAACCATTTCAGGTGTACCAGGTGTTTCGGGCGAATTCTTTCAGGCGGGAAGTGGAAAGTCATTTGCAACTTCCAACAGCACTTCTTTTGGCTATGATTTAAGCCGGGTATCACAACTGAGTTTATCACTTTCCCTGAATGCTAAGTATGATCGTATTTACACCCAACTTCAGCGAGGCGATAGCTCCATACTCAATCGGAATCAGGGGCTAAAAATTACAACTTCCATTTCGCCTGTATATCGTTTGCAGTCGCTTAGTCTACGGTATGGACTTACCATAGGACTGCCGGTGAATTTTTACAATTTAGCCTACCTGAATCGATTAAACCCGAATGCCGATTTTTATTACAACATGCCTTTTTTCAGTCCGAAAATTGAAGGACACTATATTTTCTCGGCTTTTACTAAACTGGAGTTTAACTCTGGAATCAATAACAGCATTGGCGATATAACCGATTTTGTGGTGAACCCCATACAAACGTCCTATAACCAGCAGACCGCCAAATCCGGCATTTTGGCCAAAAACAGCAACTTTTCTTCCGTTCTGAAGTTTGAGTTTAAAAAACCGGTGGAGTTGTTTTTCTCCGACTATTCAGTTTCGTACGGTACTATAAAGCGTAATATCCTGAGTAGCCAGACCGTAAACACCGGGGCAACCAGCGTTGGTATTAATACATCAGGTGTAGCGGATGAAAATACATCCGAAAATATCTCGGTTTCGGGCAATGCCAGCAAGGTATTTAGTGCTATCGGAACCACGCTTAAGCTGTATTCATCATATGGAATATCATCCGGTGTTCAAATTCGTCAGGGAATCAAAACCGATATCAATACAACTAATTTCTTTATATCTCCCGATGTGATGACACAAATTTCCAAGCATTTGGAGATAAGTTATTCATTCGATTATAGTCTCTCTTCCCAGCAGGCAATCAACTTTACCACCACATATCATCAGCAATCGCATAATATCTCCATATCTTACAACCCTGTAGAAGCATTGATAATATACGGTAAAATGGATCTTAGTCGTCGCGAAATAAGCACGGATAATTATAAAAACATGCAGCTTTTCGATGCAGGAGTACGTTACAAACGTAAAAAGTTTGAAGCAGAACTCAAACTCAACAACCTGTTGAATACAAAAGAATACAGCTATACAGTAGTCAATCAGCTGGATGTGTTTTCGTACAAATATTACCTCAATCCCCGTGAAGTTCTGCTGATTTGCAAGTTTAATTTGTAATCTCCCTCTAATTTCATTTATAATCTCCAATATCTTATTCAGTTGAATTTTTCATTCAACTAACTTTGTTTTAGTATGATAGTGTTTGAAACTCATTCATTTTACCTAAATTTCAAGTTTTCCAGACTGTAGCATCGAAGCATTAAAGATATAATCCACCTACAAAATTTTCTAAGATGTTTAAATAACATTAAAATACTTGTGTTTTCCGAATAATCATTAAAATGTTTCGTAGATTTGTAAAGCTTTCATAAAGATAAATAAAAATAATATCTGAACTCGAAAGAATAGATAAGGTAAAAAAGATTTGTTAGTATTTTTTCAATGGAGATGCGAACCCATTCAGCAAATAGGCCATAGTGGTTTCGATAGTAACAAAAATGGAAGTAACCCGATTTGCAAAGTGTAGTCATAGGTTAAATCCAGTGTTTTCAGTAGAGAATAATTGATTGTTAGTGTTTTGTCACAAATGCAGACCATCATCTTTTTCCGCTTAAATTAGAATTCAGTATTTTGAATTAACTAATAAATATAATGTTACACCTTTAAAAAATCAGTATTATGAGTCAACATCTACCGGGGAAAGTGGCATTTTTAAACCTGATGCTTGTATTACCACTTGCCTTATCTTTTAACTTTACAAGCAATGCTCAAACAATTGCGAATAAGTCAAAACAAGTCGTGAATCCCGCAACTGTTCAGACGAAAGCAACTCCTACCACCAAAGCAACAAAAGAAAATGTGAAAAACGTATCATCTGAAGGCGTTCAAAATCCTGCAAAATCAATTGCAGAAGACAGCAAGAAGGACAAAGCTATTGGTGTAAAAAAAGGGTATAAACCTGCTCAGCCGGCAAAGAAAATTTATACGATTATAGAAACTATGCCACAATTTCCCGGTGGCGAAAGTGAGTTGCTAAAATTTATTCGCTTGAATCTGAGATATCCGTTATCGGCTTTGCAAAATAATATTCGAGGACGTGTAATTACTCGCTTTGTAGTGAATGAACTTGGAAAAGTTGAAAACCCAGAAATACTAAGATCACTTGATCCAGGTTTGGATAAAGAGGCATTAAAGGTGGTAAGTGCTTTGCCCGATTTTACACCAGGAGAACTTAAAGGCAAAAAAGTAGCTGTATGGTACACATTGCCTATTAATTTCAGACCTGAAAATATGGATAATACGAGAACGATAGACCTAAATGAATTGGGGGACAAGAAAATGGTTTTTCTGGCTGATGGTAATGAAATATCCTACGAAGATGTGAAAAAAATTGATCTATCAAGTGTTGAAAGTATTGAAATAGTGAAGGATGCAGCTTCAGTAGCGAAATATGGCGAAAAAGCCAATGATGGCATTTTTAAAATGAAAATGAAGCAAAAGTCAAATTAAGTAACAATTATCGCTGTAAATACGCAGATAAATAGGTGAAGTGCAATTGTAAAAGGTCAGGAAGAACTTAATCTTACCTGGCCTTTTACAATTGTCAACAGTTGCATTTTACACAAAAAATTTTTATATGTTGAGGTAATCCAAATCCCTGACGAATATACATGTTTGGTAATCCGGTTAGTTTGTGAAAAATGGAATCCTATTCTTGAATGGAAACTTATTCGTATTTTTGTTACTTTATTTAGCGAAGTGGGAGTGCGACTTAAAGTCTCGCTCCCACTAAAATGTATTCCTACTAAAATGCCTTAATGCAAAAATACCTTTCCATACTCAAACAATACTGGGGCTACGACGAATTTCGTCCGTTGCAGGGCGATATTATCAAAAGCATTGCTTCGGGGAAAGATACGCTGGGACTTATGCCAACTGGTGGCGGTAAATCCCTGACTTTTCAAGTACCTGCCATGGCTATGGAAGGCATTTGTGTGGTGGTTACACCGTTGATTGCCTTGATGAAAGATCAGGTGGAAAACCTCAAAACACGTGGAATTGCAGCGGCTGCTATTTACTCCGGCATGTCGCACAACGAAATACTAATGACACTTGACAATGCGGTGTTCGAAGCCTATAAATTTCTCTACGTTTCTCCGGAACGCCTGGCAACGCCCATTTTCATGGAAAAAATCAAGCAAGCCAACGTTTGTATAATTGCAGTTGACGAATCGCATTGCATTTCGCAATGGGGATATGATTTCCGTCCATCGTACTTGCGCATTGCCGATATTCGGGAACTATTGCCTGATGTTCCGGTGCTTGCACTTACTGCTACCGCTACTCCTGAAGTAGTGGAAGATATTCAAAACCAGTTGCGTTTCAAAGAAAAAAATCTTTTTCAAAAAAGCTTTCATCGTTCTAACCTGGTTTATGTGGTGCGAACTGTGGAAAACAAAGATGAGAACCTATTGAAAATACTGAATAATGTTCCGGGAACATCGGTGGTTTATGTCCGAAACCGAAAAAAAACGAAGGAAGTTTCCGAATTCCTAAACCAGAACGGAATATCAGCAGAACATTTTCATGCCGGATTGAAAAACGAAACCAAGGATGCCCAACAAGCTCGCTGGAAATCAGGCGAAACGCGTGTAATTGTTTCCACAAATGCTTTCGGGATGGGAATTGACAAAGCCGAGGTACGTACCGTAGTGCATTTGGATTTGCCCGATTCGCTTGAAGCTTATTTTCAGGAAGCAGGGCGTGCCGGGCGCGATGAGCAAAAAGCCTTCGCCGTATTGCTTTATAACAATGGGGATGCTGTGAAAATGAAAAAACGTGTTGCCGATACTTTCCCCGGAAAAGAAGTGGTGGTGAAAGTGTATGAAGCGTTGGGAAATTACTATCAGGTAGGCGTAGGTTCAGGGTTGGATAATGTCTTTGCTTTCGAAATTACCGATTTTTGCACTAAATTCAAACTACCGATACTGATTACCTACAATAGTTTGAAAATCCTTCAGCAAGCCGGATACATTGAACTAACTGATGAACAGGACAGTTCGTCGCGGGTGCTATTCACAGTTGGAAAAGATGACTTGTACAAACTGAAACATAATACTGAACAAGAAAAGTTGATTCATATATTATTGCGTTCGTACACGGGACTATTTACCGATTTGGCAGCCATAAATGAAGAAACAATTGCCAAAAGGCTCGAATGGACACGTAATCAGGTATATGACCAGTTGGTTGGATTGGCAAGGGAACGCATTATTCTATATATACCACGCAAGAAAACACCGTTTCTCACTTTTGTATGCGAACGCGAAGCCACAGAAAGGGTTATTTTGACAAAGGAAACGTATGATGACCGCCGTGAACGCTACGTTTCACGTGTAAAAAGTGTGTTGGATTATGCTAAGGAGGAAAATAATTGCCGAAGTCAATTTTTGCTCTCGTATTTTGGGGAAAAAGTTACAAAGCCATGTGGAAAATGTGACATTTGTTTGAAAAAGAAAGAATCGTATATTTCAACTGACGATTTTGAAAGCATAAGTAAAGCTATTCAACAGGTATTGATTGTAGAAAGATTAACTATTAATGCACTCGTGAGAAAACTTTCATACAAAGAGCCTAAAGTACTGCAAGTAATTCGTTTTATGATGGATAACGGACAAATTGAAGAAGATAAAATGATGAAATTGACGTTCAAATCAAACTAAATGACATTCAATTCTGAGCTTTAGTATTAAAAGAATTGAACTATTCCAAAAAATAATGATTAATCTTTCTCTTAATTTGAGAATTTGTCAAATTGATTTTTTGTATCTTTGACCTCGGTAATAATAAAAAAAGTGTAATAGAATGGATAAAAGTAATAAACTAAAGTATTACCGTTGGAGTTTAGGTGATCGATATGATGGATGGAGGGTTAAAAAAGTTGACCCTATTTTTTCAGTAGTTCCTTTTATTTTGCCTAAACGGGCAGATTCAGAGGTTTTTTTTGAAGTAAAAATGCCCATTGACATTGTTGAAGATTTTATTCGAAAACATAAGGAAGATATTCCACATTTGACAATAATGCACGTAGTAATGGCTTCACTGGTTCGGCTATTTTCACAACGTCCATATTTGAATCGTTTTATTGTTTGGAATAAAATTTTCGCCCGCAATCATGTGAGTTTTTCATTGGCAATTAAACGTTCGATGTCAGATGAAGGAGAAGAAACTGTAATAAGTCCATATTTTTTACCAACTGACACATTGGAGAATATTGTTCGTAAGACCAATTTGGAACTTGAAAATAATCAACAAGTTGGTCAGGAAAATTCTTCAGATGCTATTTCAAAAATTATGGGTTTTTTCCCGGATTTTCTGTTGAGAACCATCATTTATTTTGTGAAATTATTGGATAAAGTTGGCATAATGCCCAAGGTTTTCTTTGGCGCAAGTCCGTTTCATACCAGTCTTTTTCTAACAAATCTCGGTTCTATCGGCATCGAATCTATTTATCATCATTTATATGAATTCGGAACTTGCAGCATATTTTGCGCAATGGGGAAGAAAACCAAGAAAAATGTTGTAAACAATGATGGGACAATAAAATCAGTCAAAACAATAAAATTGAAATTTGTACTTGACGAGCGCATTTGTGATGGTTTTTATTATGCATCTTCCATGCGAAAGCTTGAAAAAATACTCTCCAACCCTTCTGTATTGTTACTTCCTCCCGAAAAAGTAATTGTGGATGACGGAGTGGGTAGAAAACGTATTGATGCATGAATTTCAGAAAACTGAATATCTTCAAAAGCTTCCAAATGGAGGCTTTTGAAGTAAAATGCAGTCTGATTTTAAGATATAACTGAGTTGAATCAGGAACTATTTAAAAAGAAGATGTATCTTTGAAGCCATAAAACTATAAATCAAATAAAATGAACGAATTAAATCAATTGAAATATTACCGCTGGACGTTAGGCGATAGATACGACGGTTGGAGAGTGAAAAATGTTGATCCGGTTTTTTCAGTGATTCCGTATTTTTTGAGAACCCGAATGGATGCTCAAAATTTTTTCGAAGAAAAGATTGATATTGATCACATCGAAACTTTTATAAAGGATCATAAAGATGATATTCCTGATTTGTCGATTATGCACGTTGTCATGGCATCGTTGGTTCGTCTTATTTCACAGCGTCCGCACTTGAACCGTTATGTAATCTGGAATAAGATTTTTGCCCGAAATCATGTGAATTTTTCTATTGCTGTGAAGCGTTCATTATCCGACGAAGGCGAAGAAACCTTGATAAAACCATACTTCTTACCAACGGATACCTTACAGGATATTGTAAGAAAAACAAAATTGGAGCAGGAAAACAACCAAAAAGTAGGTCAACAGAATTCTTCGGATACTATCTCTAAAATCCTCGGATATCTCCCGGAGTTTTTACTGCGATTTGTAGTTTTTACACTTCTACATTTAGATAAAATTGGAATGATGCCAAAGTTCATTAACAAAGCAAGCCCGTGGCATTGCAGTATTTTCCTTACCAATATCGGCTCGATAGGTGTGGAATCTATTTACCACCATTTATATGAATTCGGAACTTGTAGTATGTTTTGCGCCATGGGGAAAAAATCAAGACGCCATACTATTGATAAAAATGGTGATATGAAATCGCACAAAAGCATTCAATTGAAATTTGTGCTTGACGAACGTATCTGTGATGGATTCTATTACGCTTCGTCTATGAGACTTTTGAATAAGATTATGTTGGATCCTTCGGTTTTACTGTTGCCGCCGGAGCAAGTAAATATTGACGAAGGTGTTGGTAAAAAACGAATAGATTTGTAATAAAAAAAATAAAGCCTTCTGTTTCAGGAAGGCTTTATTTTTAAGTAATCTCTCTGCCAAAAGGTGTGAACGCAAGCGAAGCCAGTTTGAAATGTTGAAGAGCGAAAGGAATTCCAATAATAGTGATAGCAAATAAAAGTCCAAATATTAAATGCGTTAAAGCTATCCAAATACCACCGATGAGAATCCAGATCACATTCATAATTGTTGATAAACAACCGGGATTTCCAGGCTTCATTCTGATTTCAGACCCAAAAGGCCACAACGCTAACACAGCCAACTTCAAAGTTTGAATACCAAAAGGTATTCCGACAATAGTTGCCATTAAAATAATACTCGAAATCAGGTATTCAATTGAAATAATTATTCCACCAAAAATAAGCCAGATTAAATTTCCAATAAACTTCATTATATCGATTTCTTATCAATTATTTTGGACCCAATGAATGCAAATAATCCGAGTATTATGCCTGAAATAATACCAATTATTGGTCCAGTGATAAGCATCATAAGTCGTGGTGAATGATGCAGTATTGGCATTTTAGTAATCATTTCAGCTACATGAGGATGATTGGCTAAATAAGTTTGATAGAAAATAATATGACCTGCTATTATCCAAACACAATTAAAAATACTAACCAAAAAACCGTTTAGAAAATACTTTTCAGAACATTTCAATGCAATGAAGTAAGCACAAATAATAAAAATAAGTAACCAAACTACCGGTTCTAAATTTGATGGAATCCAAAAAACTGTTACAACAGACATTGCCATACCAAAAAGCGATAAAATTGAAACAAGTTTATAATTCATAATTATATCTTTAGGTTGTTTGAAGGTTCTTGGAATCTTTCTTCTTTAAAAGCATGTAAATCAGAGGTAAAATACCTAAAGTATTGAAGATGGCAATGCAAATAAACCAAACTGCATCATTATTACGACCAGATTTCCACATGGCAATCAATCGCATAGTAGCATCCCATATAAATAGCAAAAGCAAATAAGGCCACACAAAATCCATGTAACCAATAAAATTTTGAAGTGTATGCATAATATTAAAATTTTGAAGTAAATAATAGAACATAAATCACTCTGCAAATATACAAAATAATCAGTAAAGGTATTATTATTCTATAATTATTCTAAATAAATTATGACATTCTTTTTTTGTAATCTTCATAACCAAATTCTCGAACCAATTTAAACTCTTTTTCTTTGGTCCAGATGCCAATTCTTGGATGCGAAATACCGTTAAACATGGTGGTTTTTACCATCGTGTAATGAATCATATCTTCAAAAATAATGCGATCGCCAATTTTTAGTTCTTTGTCAAACGACCAATCACCATAAAAATCACCAGACAAACAACTGTTTCCACCCATACGGTAAGTTGGTTTACCGGAAATAGCATCAGTTGCTCCAACGATTGCCGGTTTATAAGGCATTTCCAGGCAATCGGGCATGTGGCATGCAAACGAAACATCCAACATGGCCGTTTGAATTCCTTTATTTTCGACAATATCAATCACCGACGAAACCAACACGCCGGTACGCCAGGCAAAAGCACTTCCGGGTTCCAAAATTAATTGAAGATGCGGATATTTTGCCTGAAAATTTTTCAACAATGAAATCAGATGTTCGGTATCATAACCTTCTCTAGTCATTAAATGACCGCCGCCCATATTCAGCCAGTTGATTTGCGGGAAATATTTTCCAAACTTTTCTTCCACAACTGCCAATGTTCTTTCCAAATCAAACGAACTTGACTCGCAAAGTGTGTGAAAATGAAGCCCTTCAATTCCTTCAGGAAGTTTATCACCAAGTAAATCGGCAACCACTCCGAGTCGCGAACCGGGAGCACAAGGATTATATAAATCGGTTTCTACATCCGAGAATTCAGGATTGATCCTCAAACCACAGGATATGTTTTCAAACTGTGTTTGCGGATAAAAACGGTTGAATTGTTGCAACGAGTTGAACGTAATGTGACTGCTGCAACGCATGATTTCGGGAAATTCGCGATCGGTATAAGCCGGACCGTAAGTATGCGCTTTGCTGCCCATTTCTTCGTAAGCCAAGCGTGCTTCAGCCAACGAACTAGCCGTGGAATACGGAATATATTCCCTTACAATTGGGAAAACACTCCACATGGCAAAAGCTTTGAAAGCGAGTATAATCTCCACTCCCGCCCTATCTTTCACTGATTTGATTAATTCAAGATTGTTGCGAAAAGCAACCTCATCGAGGACATAACAAGGGGAAGGTATCTTTGAATAATCCATTTTTTTCTTATTTAAAATGCAAAGATAATGATTTTAAAACAATTGTTTATGATTATATAATCGAGTAGGTAGGGGGATTACTCCCCCGCCCTCTCACACCACCGTGCATGCTCTCGCACACGGCGGTTTCTTTTAATTGTTTAACTTCTCGTAATTTAATGTGAGATTGTACAACCCTACATCG
>Ga0209123_1000305_pt1 | contig 69343 bp, 72 predicted proteins | sample BarGraIncu00431A_FD_184500 | JGI IMG/M metagenome (GOLD analysis project Ga0209123, IMG submission 184500) | Arctic peat soil microbial communities from Barrow, Alaska, USA - Barrow Graham LP Incubations 004-31A (SPAdes) (version 2) | ecosystem: Environmental > Terrestrial > Soil > Wetlands >... | reverse complement strand
GGAAAGCTTTCAATCCCCTATCGCGACCGCCCACGCAGGCGGTTCAGTCCAACATGGTTTATCGGCCGCGGGAGGTGTCTATGGTTTCTTTGAGCATTGCAGCGCGGCGGATAAACGCTGATCGTTATATGGCATTGCAGGTTGACGGGCAGATTCCACGAGATACCAACATACCGATCAAGTCACTTAACCCGCATTTGGTCTTGCGAGGTTTACGGCCTAACCTGATTGATGCCAAGGCAAGTTGACTCAGTGCAATAGCACCCTTGCAACGCCCCATAAAGCGCCCAGCTATAGTCCGGCAGAGGCAACAAATGACAAGCCAAATCCACCACTGCGTTTGGCCGGGTCTTTCTGGTACGCAATGGCATACCAGATACGGGCAATCAACCAGAATGCGGCCACGACTGCGGCACCACGATCACCAATAAATACCGCATACAGCCAGAGTGCAGGCAGCATCGGAACGACATTCTCCAATGTATTCATCTGCACACGGTAGGCCCGTTCAAACAATTCATGCCCGGTGGTAGCTGGCGCCTTGATACCGTAGCGCCCCCTTGCACGGCCTACATTTATTCCAGTGGCAACTATTAACAAACAGATCAACAGGGTCATTAGTGAGGTCAGGGGATAAGACATGGTGGCATGCTCCGTACTGGTTGAGTGGTTCTACTACTATAGCCCTCGCTATCGACAGGCAAAAGAAAAGGGCACTGAGTCTTCTCAATGCCCCTTCATATTTTGTGCAGTTTATTAATAGGCTTGTAATCCCGGTGCCGCTGAATTGGCACTATGTGAAGTCTTCTTGGCAGCCTTCGTTTTATGCATTTTTTTTCTGGTGTGCTTCATCACTTGGGTTTTCTTGGACTTGTGACCTGCCTTCAAAGCTTTATGTACCGAGGTAGATGATGCAACTGAAGGCGCAACAGTATTTTTTGCAATATCCGGAGATTGTGCAAACGACACCACTGCACAGCTTAAGAGCAATGCGCTAACGAAAATGGTTTTGATATTAAACATGGTTTCAATTACCTATAAAGAGACTGCCGTATTTGTTTCGACCTTCAGTAGCAAGCCGAAAAAATTCTCTGAGACTATCTACAACGTAAAAGGTTTTTCGACGTTGACGATTTGGACTGCTCTTTACAAACAGATCATCAAATGATGCGAGGAAAATAAATAATTTTCTGAAAGTCCAAAAATAGGAAAGCCCTAAGTAGATTAACTACTTAGGGCTTCTGTTTGGCGGAGCGGACGGGACTCGAACCCGCGACCCCCGGCGTGACAGGCCGGTATTCTAACCAACTGAACTACCACTCCTGGTAGCGGTAACATTTGCTCTTTCGAGCCAAGTTGCCTTCCCTTTCGGGTTGACTGTTACCAACTTGCGCTTCGTTCATCTTGCGATGAATCTTGGCGACCCCACGGGGATTCGAACCCCGGTACTCACCGTGAAAGGGTGATGTCCTAGGCCTCTAGACGATGGGGTCATAACCTTTGGACTTCCGTCTCATTTCAGAAATTTTGGTGGAGATAAGCAGGATCGAACTGCTGACCTCTTGCATGCCATGCAAGCGCTCTCCCAGCTGAGCTATACCCCCAAAACCAGCGAATTCTTTTTCAAGTATTCGTTATTTCCAAGCCTCAAATTATAGCGTGAAAATCACAAAGATCGCAATCTCGAAATTACTTTTTCTCTTTCGCTGAGTTCAAGCACGGCATCCAGCGATGGTGTCTGGGCTGTGCCCATGACCAACACCCGCACCGGCATGGCGAGTTGCGGCATTTTGATGCTGCAAGCCGTCAACACTTCTTTGATGGCAGCTGAAATAGACGGCTTATCCCAAATGCAGGTCGTCAATTTTTCAATCAGCAGGTCAAGCGCAGGTTTGACTGCGTCAGTGACATGTTTGGAAACTTCCTCGGCATTGGGCGTGATATCCGCATAAAACGCAGCAGCCCAGTCAGCCAGAACGACGGTGGTGTCGCATCGATCTTTGAACAAGCCGCAAATCCGCGGCAATCGCTCGTCAGCCGCGATACCGCGATTTTGCAACTGCACAGCCACCAGCGTCGCCAAGGCGTCGTCATTCATGGCCTTGAGATGCTGAGCATTCACCCAACGTAACTTGGCTTCGTCAAACTGCGCAGCACTGCGACCCAAATGATCCAGGTTAAACCATTGCAAGAATTGTTCGCGACTGAAAATTTCGTCGTCGCCATGGCTCCAGCCCAGACGCGCCAAATAGTTCACCATGGCATCAGGCAGATAACCTTCAGCAGCATATTGCGTCACGGGCTTGGCGCCATTGCGCTTGCTCATTTTTTCGCCAAGATCATTGAGTACGGTCGGCAGATGCGCATACACCGGCGGCTCTTTACCCAAGGCCAGAAAAATATTGATCTGGCGCGGCGTATTGTTGACGTGGTCATCCCCGCGAATGACATGGGTAATTGCCATATCAAGATCGTCCACCACCACGCAAAAATTGTAGGTGGGCGTGCCATCGGGGCGTGCGATTACCAAATCATCAAGCTCATCATTGCTGATCTCAATGCGGCCTTTGACCTTGTCGTCCCACACGACCGAACCACCTTGAGGATTCATGAAACGCAGCACGGGCTTGATGCCTTCTGGGATGGCCGGCAGTGTCTTGCCCGGCGCCGGGCGCCAAGTGCCGTCATAACGGGGCTTCTCCTTGGCCGCCATTTGGGCCTCACGCAAGGCATCAAGCTCAGCCATGCTCATGTAGCAGGGATACACATGACCCGCCGCTTGCAACTCGGCCAGCACTTCTTTATAGCGTTCCATGCGCTGCATTTGGTAAAACGGACCTTCGTCATAGTCCAATCCCAACCAGGTCATGCTTTCAATGATCACATCCACCGCGGCTTGCGTCGAACGCTCAACATCCGTGTCTTCAATACGGAGAATAAAGTCACCGCCAGTGGCGCGGGCAAAGGCCCACGGGTACAAAGCGGAACGGATATTACCGAGGTGGATAAAACCCGTGGGAGACGGGGCGAATCGGGTACGAATTTTTGTTGTCATGAGAGAGATTCCAAACCACACAGGCCACGCGCAAGGTCGGCCTTCAGGTCTTCAATGTTTTCAAGTCCCACCGCCACGCGAATCAGGCCCTGGCCAATGCCAGCGGCCTGACGTTGCGCTTCGGTGATGCGGCCATGCGAGGTGCTGGCCGGGTGTGTAATGGTGGTTTTTGTATCGCCAAGATTGGACGTGACCGAGCAGACCTGCGTACTGTCAATCACATAAAAAGCATGGGTGCGCGCTTGCACCGGGTCCGACGCCTTGACATCAAATGACACCACAGCGCCCCCCATGCCGGACTGCTGCTTCATCGCCAGCGCATGTTGCGGATGGGATTCCAAACCGGGGTAATAAACCTGCTTAACCTGGGACTGGGCTTGCAGCCAGGTGGCCAGTGCCAGTGCGTTGTCGCACTGCGCCTTCATTCTGATCGAGAGTGTTTCCATGCCTTTGAGCACCACCCAGGCATTGAAGGGAGACAAAGTCAGCCCACAACTACGCATTACTGGCATGAACTTTTCGTCAATCAGTTTCTTGGTCGTGCACAGCGCACCGGCGATTACCCTGCCTTGGCCATCGAGGTACTTGGTACCCGAATGGATCACGATATCGGCGCCAAATTTTGTCGGCTGCTGTAAGGCAGGAGAACAAAAACAGTTATCGACGGCCAACAAAGCGCCTGCTGCGTGCGCCACGTCAGCCAGCGCCGCAATGTCGCACACATCGGTCAGAGGGTTGGTCGGCGTTTCAGCAAACAACAAGCGCGTGTTGGGCTGAACCGCCGCCTGCCATTGCGCCACGTCGGTTTGCGAAACAAAGGTACTCTGCACGCCAAACTTGCCGAACTCACCAGCAATCAGCCGGATAGTGGCGCCAAACACGCTTTGCGAACAAATGACATGGTCACCTGCCTTGAGCAAGCCCATGCACATCAACGTGATGGCCGCCATGCCGCTGGCAGTGCCGATGCAGGCCTCGGTACCTTCCAGCGCCGCGAGCCGAAGTTCCATACTGGTTACGGTGGGATTTGTGAAACGCGAGTAGGTGTAACCGTCCTCCTCACCCGCAAAGCGTCGCGCCGCAGTCTCGGAATCGGGCTGCACAAAGCTGCTGGTCAAATACAGTGCTTCGGAGTTCTCACCATACTGACTTTTTTCCACGGCAGCGCGTACCGCCAAGGTGTCTCGATGCAAGCCTTCAGGTAGTTTTCTATCTGTCATATTCAATCCACTTGATTGGGAAGAGCCAGGCGAGAATTATCTTCAGCCCCTTCTTCGACACCGACCCGGCTGGAATTGAGCCTGACGATGTCATCAACGGTGATGTCACCCGTGACATAAACGCCGTCAAAGCACGAGGCATCAAAACCCTTGATGTTTTTATTCAAGGCACCAACCGCTTTCTTCATAGCGTCCACATCTTGGTAAATCAGCGCATCGCAGCCAATGATTTGCCGAATCTGTTCATTGCTACGGTTATGCGCAACCAACTCTTCCGGCGTCGGCATGTCGATGCCGTACACATTAGGAAAACGCACCGGGGGTGCCGCGCTGGCCATGTAGACCTTGCGAGCGCCAGCATCGCGTGCCATCTGCACGATTTCGCGGCTGGTGGTGCCGCGCACAATCGAGTCGTCCACCAGCAATACATTGCGGCCCTTGAATTCGCTGGCAATCACATTGAGCTTTTGGCGCACGGATTTCTTGCGCACCGACTGTCCCGGCATGATGAAGGTGCGACCCACGTAGCGATTTTTCACAAACCCTTCGCGGTACGGCAGTCCCAGCAAATGCGCCAGTTGCGCAGCGCTTGGGCGGCTGGACTCGGGGATTGGGATGACCACATCAATCTCATTGGGCGGCACAGTGGAGATCACACGACGGGCCAGCGTTTCACCCAGATTCAGACGGGCTTGATAAACCGAAATGCCGTCCATCACCGAGTCCGGACGCGCAAGGTAAACAAACTCAAAAATACAAGGACTCAGGACCGGATTCGCGGCACATTGCTGCGCATGCACATTGCCCTGCAAGTCGATGAACACCGCCTCGCCAGGGGCGATGTCGCGGTCAAACTTGTGCGAGGTGCCTTCCAGCGCCACCGATTCGCTGGCCAGCAGCACGGTGCCATCGTCACTTCGACCCATGCACAGTGGACGAATACCAAACGGGTCGCGAAACGCCAGCACGCCATGACCGGCAATCATGGCAATCACCGCGTATGAGCCTTTGATACGCAAATGCACCTTACGCACCGCTTCAAACACATCACGAGGCGTCAAGGGCATGCCGCGCGTCGTCTCGCCAATTTCGTGCGCCAACACATTGAGCAAAACCTCGGAGTCGCTCTCAGTATTGATGTGGCGGTGGTCGGTGCTGAACAGCTCCGCTTTCAGGGCGTGGGCGTTAGTCAGGTTGCCGTTGTGCACCAGCACGATACCGAACGGCGCATTGACGTAAAACGGCTGCGCCTCTTCCTCACTGAACGCATTGCCCGCCGTGGGATAACGCACCTGACCCAAGCCGCTGTTGCCTGGCAACGAGCGCATGTTGCGGGTGCGAAACGCATCGCGCACCATGCCTTTGGCCTTGTGCATGAAGAACTTGCGCTCTTGCTGCGTCACGATACCGGCGGCATCTTGTCCGCGGTGTTGCAGCAGCAACAAGGCGTCATAAATAAGTTGATTAACAGGTGCGTTGCTGACAACGCCTACGATTCCACACATTATTTAGTCCAATCTCATGAAGGCAAATACCTTCCAAACTCTTGCGGCAGCACAGGCTTGAGCCCTTTGAGTGCAGCCTCCGTCATTCCAGCTCCCACAGATTCCGTCCACCACGGACCCGATTTCATGGGCGTCATCCCGATGACCACGGTGGCCGCCAATAACAGCACCACCCCACGAATCAAACCAAACGCCGCCCCCAAAGCCCGGTCAGCAGGCCGCAGCCCTGCGGCAGCAAATATTTTCTGGATCAACTTGATCAGCAATCCACCGGCAAACACCGACAACACAAAAACCAGCGCAAAACCAGCGGCATAACGAATCGCCTCGCCCGAACCGGCCATGGGCAACTTCAGCGCCACGTCCGGCGCAAACCACTGCGCCAAAACAAACGCCGCAATCCAGCTCACCACCGACAGTACCTCATCAATCAACCCGCGCCAGGCGCCCAGTAAAAACGAGGTCACCAGCACGCCCAAAAATATCATGTCCAGCGTTTGCACCGTGTGCAGACCTTCACAATGTCAGGATGCTTGCCGGCAAATCAAGCTTTTTGATCTTTTGTGCCACCTTGTCGGCCTCGGCCCGGGTCCCGAACGGACCGACCCGCACGCGAATCCGGGAACCCTCCTTGGTCTGTGCCACATGGATATAGGTCTTGAGCCCGGCATGTTCGACTTTCAAACGAACTTCCCGCGCCCGTGTCGCATCCGCAAACGCGCCAACTTGTACGACGAACCGGCCTTCACTGGCATCCGCCTTCTTGGCCGGATCCTTGCCATCAAGAAGCGCCTTGACTTTGGCCCCCTCATCCACTTTGGGCGCCGCCGGTGTCACCGGCACAGGCTTCGCGGCAGGTTTTTCAATCACTTTTTCAATTTTTTTCTCAACCGGCTTGGGCTCTTTACTCGCTATTAATTTAGGAGCTGTTTGCGCAGGTTTGACGGGGGCTACAGGTACTTTTTCCTCAATTTTTTGCACCACCACCGCAGCAGGCTCTGAAGCTGTAGCCAGGCCCGATGCAGCAGTCTCAGTTTTATCGGCCTGGGCCGCGGCCGGCGCCGGGATATTGAGCGGTTTGACCTTGTTTTTATCAGGGATGTCGATCGGCATATCGACCGAAATGGGACGCGGCTGCTTGTCAAACAACATCGGAAAACCGATCACGCCCGCCAGCACCAGCACGGCCGCACCAATCAGGCGGAACTTGGCACGCCTGCGCATCGCCTCGACGCTCTCGGGCTGGGCAGGCGTGGCAGACTTGTCGTCACCACTTTTTCGAAACTTGAAAAAGGCCATGATAGGTGGGCTCAGGAGGTCAAATTCAGGGGATCAAGGGGTTTGCAAGTGTTTGGCGTGAAGGCGCGGAATGCCGTCCTTCAAGATGCCGCCCACGGTGTAGAACGAGCCAAAGACGGCAATTCTATCAGCGGGGTCCGCCGCCGCGATGGCCGCCTGCAAGGCTTGCTGAGGGTCTGCATGGGCTGACCCGGTAGCATCTTTGCGGGTATTTTGGGCCTGCCACTTCAGTAAAAGCCCTTCAGCCGACTCCGCACGTTGCGTCGGCAAGTCGGTGAAATACCATTTGTCGATCAGGGGATTGATCCTGACCAACATAGTCGCCAGGTCTTTGTCGGCCATGGCGCCAAACACCGCATGCGTGGTCGGAAAGTAGCCCATGGCATCCAGATTGGCCGTCAGCGCCGCGATGGAATGCGGGTTGTGCGCCACGTCAAGCACCAGCGTGGGTTCGCCCGGAATGATTTGAAAGCGCCCCGGCAGTTCGACAAATGCCAGCCCGTTGCGCACCGCCTGCGCCGTGATCGGCAAGCGTTCGCGTAAGGCCGCCAAGGCGGCCAGCACACCGGCGGCATTCACCAGTTGATTGGCACCGCGCAGGGCCGGGTAAGCCAAACCGCTGTAGCGCCGTCCGCGCCCGGCCCAGCCCCATTGCTGCTTGTCGCCCGACACATTGAAATCCACGCCAAAACGCCACAGATCGGCGCCGACTTCCAGCGCCCGGTCCAGCACGCTTTGCGGCGGCATCGGGTCGCTCACCACCACCGGACGGCCGGTGCGCATGATGCCGGCCTTCTCGTAACCAATGCTTTCGCGGTCCGAGCCCAAAAACTCCATGTGGTCCAGGTCGATGCTGGTGATCACGGCGCAATCAGGGTCGATGATGTTGACGGCGTCCAACCGGCCACCCAGGCCGACCTCCAAAATGACCACATCCAGCCTGGATTTGGCCATCACATCCAGAATGGCCAGCGTGGAAAATTCAAAGTAAGTGAGCGAGACTTCAGCACCATTTAAGCCTCTAGCCCTCTCCACACCTGCGAAGGAAGCTACCAATTCAGTAGCAGCTACCGGTTCACCATTGAGACGCAAGCGTTCTTCAAAGTGCACCAGATGCGGCGAGGTGTAAACCCCGGTGCGGTAACCCGCCTGCAACAAAATGGCTTCCAGCATGGCGCAGGTCGAACCCTTGCCGTTGGTGCCGGACACGGTAATGACCGGGCAGTCAAAGCGAATTTGCATGCGGTCAGCCACCGCGCGAACCCGCTCCAGGCCCATGTCGATGTTTTTGGGATGCAGTTGCTCGCAGTGGGCAAGCCAGTCGTCTAGAGTGTTCATGGAGGTTTTCATACGACTGTGGATTGTCGCCGACCTTGAGCCGATGGCATGATATTGGCATGAACATCCCCAAAACGCCCCCCGCCATCACCCTCTACGGCATCCCCAACTGCGACACCGTCAAAAAAGCCCGCACCTGGCTGACCGAGCACGGCATTGACTACGCTTTTCACGATTACAAAAAGCAAGGCGTGCCGACCCCGCTACTGCCCGGCTGGATGGCCGCCGTTGGCTGGGAAAAGCTGGTCAACCGCAAAGGCCCCACCTGGCGCAAGCTCGATGCGGCCACCCAGGCCACCGTGGTGGACCCGGCTTCAGCCAGTGCCGTGATGCAGGCCAATCCCAGCGTGATCAAGCGCCCGGTGGTGGTGTGGCACGATGGTCAGGTCACCGTCGGCTTTGAGGCTGAAAGCTTTGCCAGCCACCTGCCCTAAAATCACCCGCTTGCGTCTGCCTGACCCTGTCAGCCACAGCCCTACTACTTCAATCAGCACAAACGACCACCATGACCACCACCCACATCGACGGCGTGTCCGTTACCACCCAGGCCAGCGTTTACTTTGACGGCAAATGCATCAGCCACGGCATCACCTTCCCCGATGGCACCAAAAAATCGGTCGGCGTGATCCTGCCCGCCACCTTGACGTTCAACACCGGCGCGCCTGAAATCATGGAGTGCGTGGCGGGCAGCTGCGAGTACAAACTGGCGGGAACCGATGCCTGGGTGAAGTCGGTCGCCGGCGAGAAATTCAGCGTGCCCGGCAACGCCAAGTTCGACATTCGCGTGACCGAAGGCTTTGAGGCTTACCACTACATCTGCCATTTCGGCTAAATCGCTGACTTTCACGTTAACGATTAGCTCTGTTTTTTATAGCTGCTCACGCACAGCCTGCGGGGGCTAGAGGTCAATTTAATGTCTAACACCATCCTTCAAAACACCCCCGTCGGCCAAAAAGTCGGCATCGCCTTCTCCGGCGGCCTGGACACCAGCGCGGCCTTGCACTGGATGAAACTCAAAGGTGCCCTGCCCTACGCCTACACCGCGAACTTGGGTCAGCCCGACGAGACCGACTACGACGAAATCCCGCGCAAGGCGATGGAATACGGCGCTGAGCTGGCCCGTTTGATCGACTGCCGCAGCCAGTTGGCCGCTGAAGGTCTGGCCGCGCTGCAAAGCGGCGCCTTCCACATCTCCACCGCTGGCGTGACTTACTTCAACACAACGCCCATCGGCCGTGCCGTCACCGGCACCATGCTGGTGGCCGCGATGAAACAGGACGACGTCAACATCTGGGGCGACGGCAGCACTTTCAAGGGCAATGACATCGAGCGTTTTTACCGCTACGGCTTGCTCACCAACCCGTCGCTCAAAATCTACAAACCCTGGCTCGATCAGGCCTTCATTGACGAACTCGGTGGCCGCGCCGAAATGTCTGCGTTCATGACACAGCACGGTTTTGGCTACAAGATGTCGGCCGAAAAAGCCTACTCCACCGACTCCAACATGCTGGGCGCCACGCACGAGGCCAAAGACCTGGAGCAGCTTTCCAGCGGCATGAAGATCGTCAACCCGATCATGGGCGTGGCCTTCTGGAAAGAGGACGTGGTCGTCAAAGCCGAAGAAGTGACGGTGCGCTTTGAAGAAGGCCGCCCGGTCGCCCTCAACGGCGTCGAATACCCGGACCTGGTGAGCCTGATTCTGGAAGCCAACCGCATTGGTGGCCGTCACGGCCTGGGCATGAGTGACCAGATTGAGAACCGCATCATCGAAGCCAAGAGCCGCGGTATCTACGAAGCCCCCGGTTTGGCGCTGCTGTTTGCCTGCTATGAGCGACTGGTCACCGGCATCCACAACGAAGACACCATCGAGCAGTACCGCGACAACGGCCGCAAGCTCGGCCGCCTGCTGTACCAGGGCCGCTGGTTCGACCCACAAGCCATCATGCTGCGCGAAACCGCACAACGCTGGGTCGCGCGCGCCGTCACCGGCTCCGTGACGCTGGAACTGCGCCGTGGTAACGACTACTCGATTTTGAACACTGAATCGTCCAACCTGACCTATGCGCCGGAACGCCTGAGCATGGAAAAGGTGGAAGACGCGCCGTTCTCGCCGCTGGACCGCATCGGCCAACTGACCATGCGCAACCTGGACATCGTGGACACCCGCGCCAAGCTGGGCATTTACGCCCAATCCGGCCTGTTGTCACTGGGTAAAGACGGCGACTTCCTGAACCTGAGCAACGATTCAGGCAAATAACGCCGTTTAGTGGTGCGAGCGTAAGCGGATGCCGGGCAGCCCGTAATCGGGCTGGCTCTGCGTCAAATAATCTCTTGCAATGGGCTTGAACGCTGCGGGGGTAATGCCCAGCGACTGCAGCCCGGGCAAGCTGCCACTGGCCACGTTGTCAATCAACATGGAGTTCAGGTTGTCGCGGCTCATCAGGGGCTGGCCCGGCGCCAGCTCCATCAGCAACGCCTGCAACTGCCCCAGCCACCGGGGCAATGGAATCACCAGGCGGCCACGTCCTTCGTTGATACCGCTGAGCCGTGCAGACAGCTGCACCAGCTCCTTCAACGTAAACACCTGCGGACCACACAGTTCAATGAGTCTGGGTGAGTCGGTCTCTTTCACCCCAACCTGTTGCGTCAAACAACGCACCACCGCCAAAGCCACATCTTCGACCCACACCGGTTGAAACCGTGCCTCAGCGCCTGCCAGCGGCATGAAAGGCAATACCTTTTGCAGCTTGGCAAAAAGGTTGATGAACTTGTCATCGGCGCCAAAAATCACACTGGGTCGCAAAATGGTCAGATCAAACCCGGCCTGCGCATGGACATCGGCGCCAGCGCCCATGGCCGCCTGCATCAGCACCGCCTCGCCCTGCCCCTTGCTGCGCAGGTACATGGACGGCGCAGACTGGGGCTGAAGCGCATCGGCGCCCATGGCGCTGACATGCACCACTTGCTTGACGCCTGCAGCCACACAGGCACGCGCCAATTTATACGGCAAGGCCACATGCGCGTGATCGAAAGCGGCCTGCGTGCCATGCAGGATGGCCACCAGGTTCACCACCGCATCGTGGCCCGCCACGGCTGTGCTGAGCGCCGCTTCGTCATGCACATCCAGCTCCAGCACGGTCACCAGCGGCAAGGGCAGCAAATGCTGCGCATTGGCCCACCTGCGGGTTGGCACCGTAACATGCCAGCCCTGACTTACCAGTTTTTCACACACATGAGCGCCGACGAAGCCTGTGCCGCCAAGAACCAGAATATTTTTCATGTTTTGAATTTACCGGTTTGCACAAGCCAATGACTTGCGAAGGGTCAACATCTAAACCACCACCGGCTCAGGCTCCAGCCGGATGCCAAAACGCTCATACACGCTGGTTTGAATCGCACGCGCCAGCGTCATGACCTCGCCGCCGGTCGCACCAGCGTCGCCACTGCCACCGCGATTGACCAGCACCAGCGCCTGTTTTTCATAGACACCGGCCTGCCCGACCGACTTGCCACGCCAGCCGCATGAATCAATCAGCCAGCCCGCCGCCAGCTTGACCGAACCATCCACCATGCGGTAATGCACGACCTTGGGGTCGCGGGCGATGATGTCGGCACACTGCTCCACGGTGACGGTCGGATTTTTGAAAAAACTGCCTGCGTTGCCTATGACCTGCGGGTCCGGCAACTTGGCGCGACGAATCTCGCACACCCAGTCAAACAACTGCTGGGCCGTCGGGCTGGTACAGCCGTGCTCGGCCATCTTCTTGTCGATATCTGCGTAACCCAACACCGGTTTCCAGGCTTTGGGCAAACTAAAACGTACGCGCAAAATCAGGGCGCGGTCTTTCAGTCCCACGACCTGATGCCCACCGACCTGCGCCGCTTCTGGATGGCTGCCATGCTTGAAAACCGAATCCCGATAGCCAAACGCGCATTGCGCGGCATTGAGCGTGAAGGTCTGCCCGGTCTGTAAATCCACCGCATCCAGTGACTCAAAGCGGTCTTGCAACTCCACGCCGTAAGCGCCCACGTTTTGCACCGGCGAGGCACCAACTGTGCCGGGGATCAGCGCCATATTTTCCAGACCGGGATAGCCCTGCGCCAGCGTCCAGGCCACGAAATCGTGCCAGTTTTCACCCGCACCAGCTTCAATAATGAACGCCTTGGCGGTTTCTTCGACCAAGCGCCGACCCGGTATCTCAACTTTCAGCACTACCGGTTTGACATCACCGGTGAGCACAATATTGCTGCCGCCACCGAGCACAAATTTGGGTGATTTACCCCACTCTGGATGGCTGAGCAGCTCGTGCAAATCGGATTCGCTGGCGATTCGCACCAGCGTATGGGCCTTGGCCACGATGTGGAAGGTATTAAAAGGCTGAAGGGGGACGTTTTTCTCGACTAACATGGCGGGATTGTCGACCATTTTGTGAGTACTCCCATGCCCTCTTTTGATACTGTTTGCGACGCCAAGATGGTGGACGTAAAACACGCTGTAGAAAACACCACCAAAGAAATCACCACCCGCTTTGACTTCAAAGGCACACCCGCCGCCATCGAGCTCAAAGACAAGGAAATTACCGTCATTGGCGACGCTGAATTTCAGCTGACCCAGATCGAAGATATTTTGCGCAACAAGCTCACCAAACGCGAAGTGGATGTGCGCTTTCTGGACATGGGCGATGTGCAAAAAATCGGCGGCGACAAGGTCAAGCGCGTCATCAAGGTGCGCAGCGGCATCGAGACTGAAGTCGCAAAAAAAATCCAGCGCCTGCTCAAAGACAGCAAGCTCAAGGTTCAAGCAGCCATTCAGGAAGAAAAGGTGCGTGTCACCGGCGCCAAACGCGATGACCTGCAAGCCGCCATGGCCTTGATCAGAAAAGAAATGACTGAAATTCCCTTGACCTTTGACAACTTCCGCGACTGATGAATGCGAGTAACCTGCAACTGAACTTTTCAAATGACGCGAATCGATAAGCCAATGGTGCAGAACGAACGCTGTTAAGGTGTTGGCGTGACCATTCAAAACGAAAACGAATACGAAGATCTGCTGGGTCTATGGGCTGATTTGGAGTCTGGCCTGGGCATCATCCTGAGCTGCCCCGGCAGCATCCAGGAGTTTGAGCAGCGCGTGTGGCAATATGACCGCTGGATGCAAGGCCTGCTCAGGCGCGACACCGATGTCGGCCTGTACCTTCTATTCCAGCTGGCCACCAACTCATCGGTGGGTTACAGCGCCTCGCACGCGCTCGTCAGTGCCGTCTTGTGTCACTTGATCGCCGAAAAGCTGAAACTGCCAAAAAATGAGCGCGACGGTTTGGTGCATGCCGCCCTGACCATGAATATTGCAATGACGGCCTTGCAAGATCAACTGGCCGGGCAGGTTGAAAAACCCAACAGCCAGCAACAAGACGCGATCCGTGCCCACACTGTCAAAGGCGGGTTGATGCTGGCCAACATGGGCGTTATCGACGAGTTGTGGCTGGATGCCATCAGCCTGCACCATGACGAAAGCACCGACCAGGGCGAGTTGCAGGAAATTGCACCGGTGCACCGTCTGGCGCGCATTTTGCGCGCAGTGGATCGCTACGCTGCCATGATCAGCCCCCGAAAATCACGCGAAGGCCGCAGCGCAAACGACTCTGCACGCTCCATGATTCACCATTCAACCGAGCAACGTGACGAAGTTGGCCATGCGCTGATTCGCGCCGTCGGACTGAGTCCTCCCGGCACCTATGTGCTGCTGGACAACAAGGAAGTGGCCGTGGTGATGCGTCGCAGCGGCACGCCCAACCAGCCCCATGTTGCCATCGTGATGAACGAAGCCGGTCAACTCCTGAACCCGCCCCGCCTGCACCGCACCAGCAGTGGCGGCCCAGCCATCAAGTTGGCCCTGCCCGCCTCGGCCGTGCGAGCGCGCCTAAATCACCACCTGATTTTGCAGCTCGGCGCCTATGCCGCACAGCATCCGTAGTCGCTATTGTTTTAGTAGCTGCTATTGTTTTAGCAGCTGCTCACGCAGGTAGTACGGGGGATAGAGGCTTGTTTCATCCCATAGACACCGCCAGCGCCGTTTTACTTACCACCTGACGCAGCACAAAGCTGGAGTGCACGCCGGTAACGCCTTCAATGCGGGTGATCTGGTTGAGCAGCAAGGCTTGATAGTGATCCATGTCGTGCACGGCCACTTTGAGCTGGTAATCAGCGTCCTGCCCGGTGATCAGCAGGCATTCCAGCACTTCGGGCAAGACACTCACCGTGCCCTCAAAATTGGCAAAGCGCTCGGGCGTGTGCAGATCCAGCGAGATGTGGATCAGCGCCATGAGCGTCAATCCCAACTTTTTGGCATCCAGCATGGCCCGGTAGCCAACGATCAGACCCGACTCTTCCAGCGCGCGCACCCGGCGCAGACAGGGTGAAGCCGACAAACCGATGCGATCCGCCAGATCCTGGTTATTAATGCGTCCATCTTGCTGCAGCACATCAAGAATGTGCTTGTCGTAGCGATCAAGTTTCATCTTATTCCTTGTTTTCTATATTAAAAAGCAGACTATGCCAAATTATCTTAGTTTATAGCCAGTATATTTCTTAATACTTAAATACTAGAGCAACTACGCAATCCCCTGCCGAACCTCCAGCACTAAACTTATCTCATCTGTTACCCACGGTTAAAAGCAACAAACCGGCTACCGCCACACGTTGCGCACACAGGCCCCACAAGGGCTGGCAATGCAATACAAGAACGCCAGGTGAAATACTCACCTGGCGTTTGTGTTTCAGCAGTAGGGCTAACATCACGGGTCTTATGCCCTACTCAAAACCCATACCAACGCCTCACGAACCGCACCTCTCGCGTGACCTGCGCACGCTCCTGAGCACCCAACGCATTGCTGCGTTGGGCACTTTGGGCGAAGACGGCTTGCCGTTTGTGTCGATGGTGCCTTATGCGCTGGAGCCGCAAAGCGCTTGCGTAGTCATTCATGTCAGCGCGCTGGCCGTCCATACGCGCAATTTGCAGAGGGCTTCCAACGTGTCAATGCTGGTCATGCAAGCCGAAGTAGCCGGAGAACCGGTACATGCCTTGCCCCGTGTGACGCTGATCGGTCAAGCCAGCATTTTGGAGCGCAACAGTGTGGTTTGGGGCGAAAGCCGGGCTGCTTATCTGGCGCGGTTTCCCGAAGCCGAGCCGATGACGGAGTTGGGCGACTTCATGTTTGTGGGGATTCACGTCACTGGTGCACGCCAGGTGGCCGGGTTTGGCGTCGCGCGCTCGCTGGACGCAGAAACAATTGAGAGCGTTTTGCGCCCGCTGTAATCAATCGCCCTTGATAAACGCCACGATCATACGGGCCACTTGCTGGCCATCGTGCCCAAAGGTCAGACTGTCAATGCTTTGGGTGTACTGGACCTCGCCCAACTGGATACGCCGTTTGTGGAGCAGGTAGGCGCTGTAATCCTCCACAAACTCGGGGTGCGGCTGAACGCAAAACACCTCTTGTCCGACGGCAAAAGCGGCCACCGGACAAAATTCGCTGCTGGCCAACAGGGTGGCGCCTTGCGGAAGTTCAAACACCTGGTCCTGATGACTGGCCAACAAGGAAATTTCCGAGCGTCTTTGCGACTGCGCCATATCAGGCGCATGCCATTGGTAGCTCATGCGTCCGGTGCCCCAGCCTTGTGGCGCGCGACCAACTTGGGCACCCATGCACAAAGCGATCAACTGGTGGCCAAAACAAATGCCCACCAGTTTTTTTTTGGCTTGCAGGAGTTGTTCAACGTGCTGGCGCAGTTCAAGCACCCATGGCGCTTGCGAAAACGCATCGGCCCGGCTTCCGGTAAGTAGCACGGCATCGTATTCGTCAAAAGACGCCGGATAATGTCCCTGCATGGTGTCAAAGAGGTCAAACGACCAGTCGTTGGCACCGGCCTCACGCAGCAGGCGCACAAACATGGCTCCGTAGCTGCTGTAGATCGGCGCCACCTCGGGGTCGAGTACATCGTTGTCAAGCACGCACAGTTTCATAATTTTTCTTCAATGTTTATGGTGATGGCCGTGTTTGGGCTCATGGACGTGGTTATCGGGTTTGGCCTTGCTGCCCAGTCGCGACTCAGTGCCCTTGACCAAACGGCCCAAATTCTCGGCATGGCGATAAATCAGAAGCAAAGACATGATGGACACAGCCAGCAAAATTGCGTTGTTTTGGTACCAGACCATGGTATCGCCCAAAACGTAATACACAGGTGCCAATACGGCCGAAGTCAGAGAGGCCAGCGACGAATACCGGAAAAAATAAGCCATGATCAGCCAGGTCAGCGCAGTGGCCAAACCAAGAAATGGATTAAACCCCAGCAGCACTCCCAAGGCGGTGGCTACGCCCTTGCCACCCACAAATTTGAAGAATACCGGGTAAAGATGCCCCACGAAAGCGGCCAACCCGACCATGGCCATCGTGCCCTCCTCCATGCCATAAGGCTTTCCAAACCACTTGACCAACACGATAGGCAACCAACCCTTGGCGGCATCAAGCAGCAACGTGGCAATCGCGGCCCCTTTGCTGCCCGAGCGCAGCACGTTGGTGGCACCGGGGTTTTTGCTGCCAAAAGTACGCGGATCGTTCAGACCCATGATGCGGCTGACAATCACCGCAAATGACAAGGAGCCGATGAGGTAGCCCACGATGGCGGCTGCCACGGGGAAAAAAGCGTGCATTGATTCCAAAAATATCTCCTGCTACAGCACCCGTTGATCGGGGCATGAAGCGCCTATTTTGCCAGCCTGCCCGTTGGTTCAACCGCTGGTTAATCCAGCAATGCGCATTGCACCGTTTGGGCGCCCAGCAGGGTCACGCAGACCTGCGGATCAATCCCCACAAGATAGCCGCGGCGCCCGCCGTTGATGAGGATTTTTGGCAATTCAAGAATGGAAGATTCAATGTAAATCGGCATGTCCCGACGGGTACCAAACGGTGAGGTGCCCCCCACCAGATACCCGCTGTGCCGATTGGCAACCTCCGGCAGGCAGGGCGCTATCGACTTGGCCCCTATCTGGCGAGCCAAATTTTTGGTGGACACCTTGCGGTTGCCGTGCATCAGCACCACCAGTGGCTTGGCGTCCTGGTCCTGCATGATGAGCGTTTTAACGACCGCAAAGGGATCAAATCCCAGCACATCGGCACTGTGCAGGGCACCACCGTGCTCCAGATACTCGTAAGGGTGCTCGGTAAATGCGACCTTGTGGGCCTTGAGCCACTGGGTCGCCGGTGTTTCGCTAACGTGTTTGGCCATGGTTATACGCTTGCGGACTCACAGCGCGGGATCGCGCACTTGCCAGCGAATGGCGTTGATTTTGGTCAGTAACTCAGGCGGCAGCGTGGTGCCCCAAACATCCAGGTTTTCGTCCAGCTGGGCCACCGAGGTGACACCGATGATGGTGCTGGCCACTTGCCATTTTGTGTAGCAAAACGCCAAGGCGAGCTGGATCGGTGTCAGACCAAAATCCCGTGCCAGGGCGTTGTATTGCCGGGCTGCCGCCAGCGCCTCGGGGCGTCCCCAGCGCTGTTTGCGGGTTGATTCGTATCGGGTGATGCGTGCTTGCGCAGGTGCCATGGGACCAGTCAAGCCGGATTCATCGTACTTGCCGGTCAGTAATCCAAATGCCAGCGGCGAATAGGCCAGCAGCGAGACTCCCAAGCGGTGCATAGTTTCGTCCAGCCCGTTTTCCACCGTGCGATTCAATAAACAGTACGGATTTTGTACGGTGGCCACACGCGGTAGCCCATATTGCTCGGCCAGTCGTACAAACTCATGCACGCCATAAGGTGACTCGTTGGACAAACCCACCGCACGCACCTTGCCTGCCTGCACCAGCGTCTGCAACGCTTCGAGTTGCACATGGATCGAGGTGCAGGGCGTATCCTTGGCAGGCTCAAAATACATGGCGCCAAAGGCGGGCACATGACGCACCGGCCAATGAATCTGGTAGAGATCAATCACGTCAGTCTTGAGGCGCTTGAGGCTGCCCTCGCAAGCGCCAATGATGTCTTCTCCCGTCAAGTCGCCACTACCGCCACGAATCCAGGGCATGCCGCGCGAAGGGCCAGCCACCTTGGTGGCGATGACCAGCTTTTGACGCGCAGTGGGATTGTTAGCCAGCCAATTACCGATAATTTTTTCAGTCGCATTGAAGGTTTCGGCACGCGGGGGCACCGCATACATTTCAGCCGTGTCGATGAAATTGATGCCGCGCTCCAACGAGCGGTCAAGAATGGCATGGGCCGTGGCCTCATTCACCTGCTCGCCAAACGTCATGGTACCCAGGCAAATCGGGGTCACGCGCAAATCGCTGTGACCGAGCTTTATATTTTTCATGTTTCTTTATTTTTACTGTAGCGCATTTTCTATAGCGCTAACGAAATCTGGATTTTCCGGCTCAACAGCGCTGGGGAAATGGGCCAGCACTTTGCCATTGCGGTCAATCAGGTATTTGTGGAAATTCCATTTAGGCAGTTTTCCCGTGGCCTTTTCCAATGCCGCATAAAGTGGGCTCTTGTTCGGCCCCGAGACAACCGTTTTGGAAAACATGGGGAATTTGACACCGTAGGTGTTAAAGCAGAAATCTGCGATCTCCTTGGAGGATCCGGGTTCTTGTTCGCCAAAGTCGTTGGATGGGAAACCCAGCACGACCAAGCCTTTGCTTTGGTATTTGGCTTAAAGCGCTTCCAGCCCTTCGTACTGATGGGTGAAGCCGCAATAACTCGCCGTATTCACGATCAAAACGACCTTGCCCGCGTATTGGCACAAATTCTGGGGCGCTTCGTCTTGCAGACGGGGAAACTGGTATTGAAGGATGGCCGGGCAGACCGCCTGTGCGGAGGCCAGCCCAGGCGTTTGTGCGTAAGCCCCGCTGCTGGCACCACCCAAACCAAGAAGAAACAGCAGGTTCGATGCCACGGTTACCGGGAGTTTCATACGATTTAGCTCACTGAAAATATTGATCTTTCACTTTATCTGAACTTGAAAAATATTTCACTGGCAAGCTTATTGAAACCGCTACCTCAGCCAGCCAGTGCGGGTCTGCTGCCATGAGCAGATCCGCACTGTCAAACGATCAGAGGCTTGCCGTTTTCAAAATCGCATTAAAGGTTGCGCTCGGACACATGACCGCCGTTACCTTTGCAACATCAGCCAGGTAGTAACCGCCAATATCCACAGGCTTGCCCTGCACAGCCTTGAATTCGGCTGTGATCTGCTGCTCGCTGTCTGCCAGAGACTTGGCCAGCGGAGCAAACTGCGCCTGCAGTTCTTTGTCTTCAGCTTGCTCAGCCAAAGCCTGCGCCCAGTACAGGGTCAAGTAAAACTGGCTGCCACGGTTATCCAGCTCACCGGTGCGTGGTGACGGCGACTTGTTGTTCTCAAGCAGCTTGCCAGTGGCATCGTCGAGCGTCTTGGCCAGAATTTTGGCCTTGTTATTGCCCGTCTTGAGGCCCAGGTCTTCCAGCGAAACCGCCAGTGCCAGGAATTCGCCCAGCGAATCCCAGCGCAGGTGGTTTTCTTCGACCAGTTGTTTGACGTGTTTTGGAGCCGAGCCGCCAGCACCGGTTTCGTACATGCCGCCGCCAGCCATCAAAGGCACGATGGACAACATCTTGGCACTGGTGCCCAGTTCCATGATCGGGAACAAATCGGTCAGGTAGTCACGCAGAATATTGCCGGTCACCGAGATGGTGTCCATGCCGCGGATCACGCGCTCCAGCGTGTAACGCATGGCGCGCACTTGGGACATGTGCTGAATCTCAAGACCAGTGGTGTCGTGATCCTTCAGGTACAACTCAACCTTCTTGATCAGCTCGGCTTCGTGCGGACGGTACGGGTCCAGCCAGAAGATAGCAGGCATGCCGGAATTGCGGGCGCGGGTGACGGCCAGCTTGACCCAATCGCGGATCGGTGCGTCCTTGACCTGGCAAGCGCGCCAGATGTCGCCCGCTTCGACGTTCTGCGACAGCAGCACTTCGCCGGTGGCGAGATCGGTGATATTGGCAACGCCATCCTCGGGGATTTCGAAAGTCTTGTCGTGAGAACCGTATTCTTCGGCCTGCTGGGCCATCAACCCGACATTGGGCACCGTGCCCATGGTCACTGGATCGAAGTTGCCGTTGGTCTTACAGAAATTGATCATTTCCTGGTAGATGCGGGCAAAGGTGGACTCCGGCATCACGGCCTTGGTGTCCTTGGGCTTGCCGTCCGAACCCCACATCTTGCCGCCAATGCGGATCATGGCGGGCATGGATGCATCAACGATCACATCGCTGGGCGAATGGAAGTTGGTAATACCCTTGGCCGAATCGACCATCGCCAGTTCCGGGCGATGCTCGTGGCAGGCGTGCAGGTCACGCTCGATTTCTTCGCGCTTGGACTCCGGCAGCTTGGCAATCTTGTCGTAGAGGTTGGACATGCCGTTATTGACATTGACACCCAGTTCCTCGAACAGCTTGGCGTGTTTCTCGAAAGCTTCCTTGTAGTAGATCCTGACGCAGTGACCGAAAACGATCGGGTGCGAGACCTTCATCATCGTCGCCTTGACGTGCAGCGAGAACATCACACCGGTTTGGCGGGCATCTTCGAGCTGATCTTCATAGAACTCACACAGCGCCTTCTTGCTCATAAACATTGAGTCAATGATCTCGCCGTCAAGCAGAGCGAGCTTTGGCTTGAGCACCAGAGTCTTGCCGCTCTTGGTCAGCAGTTCCATCTTGACATCGCGCGCTTTGTCCAGCGTCAGAGATTTTTCGCCGTGGTAGAAGTCGCCGTGCAACATGTGCGCCACATGGGTACGCGAAGCCATGCTCCACTTGCCCATCGAATGCGGGTTCTTACGGGCGTAGCGTTTGACAGCCATCGGGGCGCGGCGATCTGAATTACCTTCGCGCAGCACCGGATTGACCGAGCTGCCCAGACACTTGGAATAGCGGGTTTTGATCGCCTTTTCTTCTTCGTTTTTCGGGATTTCCGGAAAATCGGGAATCTTGAAGCCGCGCGACTGCAGCTCCTTGATTGCCGCAGTCAATTGCGGCAAGGAAGCACTGACATTGGGCAGCTTGATGATGTTGGTATCGGGCAGCAGCGTCAGGCGACCAAGTTCGGCCAAGGTGTTCGGGACCTTTTGCTCTTCGGTCAAATAGTCAGAGAACTCTACCAGCACACGGGCAGCCACTGAAATGTCGCTCTTGACGATCTCGATGTCCGCTTTTTCTGTGAACGTGCTGACGATAGGCAAAAAGGAACAAGTCGCCAGAAATGGCGCCTCGTCCGTCAGCGTGTAAATAATTTTCGATTTTCCAGCAGTCATTGTTGTCCTCTTACTTTGGGTGGATTGAACTGATTAAGCTTAATTGACGAATTTAATACTTAGCGTGAAATTGCTTGATTGTGCAACTGTAACTGCTTCATAAGCCGCTACAGTCTGAAGACACATGCAACAAGCACATTTCCTTGGCACAAATTACCTCGTTGAATCAACGTCAAACCAATGAGTTACTTTTGATGGCCCCCCCTACTGCTGCACCGCACCCCTGTTTGACGGAAATTGACCTGCAACCGGTACTGGGCCTGCTCAGTATCGTGCGCCTGCCTGCGGCTGAAATCCCCGCCCTGATTGTCAAGACACACGCCGACCCCGATCCGGCCCAGCTGTGCATGCAAATGTTTTATGTGCTCCTGGCGCTGGATCAGAACCAGTTCGCTCTTGAAATGCAAGCCAGAGCGCTACAACAGCGCCCTCTCTACCGGATTGCAGGGCCTGTCGCCCCGGTCATTCGCTTGCTGGCGCTGATGGGGCCGGGCAACATGATGGATAACACGCCTTTTGAATTCCTCATTGAAAACAGCGACATCCGACTGGACCTTTTGTTCCTGGAGGCCGGTCAGGCGCTACCTGACACCCTCCCCGATCATGATGTGACCATCGTTGCGGTGGGCGAATCCGACAAAAACACACCGCTGCTGGCTCATTTGAGTACCCTGCTCGCCTACTGGCCGCGACCGGTGTTGAACGATCCTCTGCATATCCTGCACTGTGCACGAAATACCTCGTATCAACTGCTGAGCGATATTCCCGGCCTGCTGATACCGCTCACTCAACGGCTGCCGCGCGAGCAAGTCGGGCAGACAAAATTTCCAATCACGATCCGCCCGATGGATACCCATGGCGGAATCGGCATGGCGAAACTCGACTCTGTGGTCGAACTCGATGCCTATTGCGCACTTCATCCTGCCTCCGAATATTTTGTCGCCGATTATGTGGACTACCGCAGCCCAGACGGCCTGTTCAGAAAGCTCAGGATTGCGCTGATCGATGGCCAACCGTACATCTGCCATCTTGCAATTTCTGACCATTGGATGGTTCATTACCATTCAGCCAACATGGAACTCAGCGAACAAAAACGCGATGAGGAGGCCGAACTGATGGACAACTTTGACCAGGGTTTTGCTATCCAGCATGGCCCCGCCCTCAAAGCCATTGCCGAGCGGCTCGGCCTGGACTACGTCATTCTTGACTGTGCGCAAACGCATGACGGGCGTTTGCTTTTGTTTGAAGTGGACAGCCGCGCCTGGATCCACGCGACCGATTCGCTCGTTCTGTTCCCCCGCAAGCCGCATGTCATGCAAAAAGCATTCGATGCCTTTCGCACCCTGCTGCTAGACCGTATTGGAGGCATTCATGCCAACAATACCGGGAACGTTACCTCCACGCGGGTTATTGAGAGTGACCGTCGGCAGTGTTGAAGCTGGATTGACGTTGATCGTTGCTTTGTCCATCGCCGCGATGAGGGTTGGGCTGATCATGCCCATTTGACTGATCACCGTGACCTTCATGACTGGTGTCGCCATTACCTGAATCACCAGTTCCTCCCGTTGGGGGAGTTACAACCGGCGTGCCGGGCTGCGTCACAACATTTTGCTGAAGTGTGATCGCTGTCTGCGCCATCAACCGGCCGGTCACCGATGCGCCTGTATTGACCGCAATCGAGGTTTGATCCAGCAAGATACCTTCAAAGTGGGCCGTCGTGCCAATCGCCGTGGCACCAGCGACCTGCCAGATAACGTTTTGGGCTAGAGCCCCGCCCGTCAAGGTCACCTTGGTTGCGCTGGCTTGCGTCAAAGTGCCGGCGACCTGAAAGATCCAGATATCGGTGGGACCGCCAGTGAGCGTTACGTCAGTCGAGATCAAGACACCCGTGCTCCATTTGTACAAGCCTGGTGTGAGAGTCAGTCCGCCAACTTCTCCTGCACCCAACTCTGTGAAATCAGGCAGCGTCCGTCCGGCGGCATCGGTGTAGGCCGCTTGCATGTCACCCACGGCAGTCGTCAGCAAGGGCGCATTGGTCAGCACACATGGCATGGGTCCAGCCGCATCAACGGAGTAGATTTTGCCGGTCACTTCCGGGCACGTCAGCAGGATCGCCGCACCCGTGATGGGACTGGCACCGACATCACCTGTGATCGCGGATGCATAAACATCCGTGATTCCGCTTTGTGACAGCAGCGCAAAGGTACCGGCAGTCCCCAAGTTAACCGGCGCCTGGGCAGTCACCACAGCGGCTGCCGCGCCGCCGCCGGGTCTTTGTGCTCTGAATGCCTGAGCTCCTGGCGCACCAAGCAATGAATTGCCGCCGCCGCCACCACCGCAGCCAACCACCAATGAACTCAACAGCGCTGCCAAAAGCAATGGCCGTGCGCTGGAGTGATTTTCAAATTTCAACATTTTCATTTCCTTTTAACTTGATTCATCAAACCTGCAGGTGGTTGCCCACCCACTACTTGCTACAGCTAAAGCGGGTGGTATTCACATACACACCCGCTTTTTGCTTCACTGGACTCAGTGTTTCACCGCAGCAAAAAAGAGTCTGTGAAATCGCGCACATACACCTAGAACAGTTACCGCACTTACATGAACTTGCAGGCCGTGATGACCGCCCTACACTAGCCCGGATGAGCCCGCCGCCTGAATCGCACCGAGAGAGAGACCTGCCCACCTCCTATTTCTGGAGTGGCGATGCCATCCGCAGTCGAAGCGTGAGCGAGGTCGTGCTATCGGGCGTGGTCGATGTGCCTGCGCCCCCCGCAAGGCTGCTGGCAGATTGGACAAGAGATGTCACGCAACGCTTGGGACTGGAGCCCGGCGACGTCGATACATTGTCTTTGGCGCGAGCGCGCATGCGCTGGCCGGGCTACAGCCAGTGCGTGCAGGCGATGCTTGATTGGACGCGCGCGCTGGGTCTGCAAGAGGTGCTTGCCACCAGCGACGTCGCCCTGATGGCCTGCATCGGCGCCAAGTACCACCATGACGCGGCGCACTACGGCGGCATGGCCTTTTGCAATCTTTTCCTGAGTGAGGACAAGGGTCTGGACTTGCATTTTCCGGCGACCGGCCATCGAATCCCCCTGACCCGAGGGACGGTGGTGATCTTCGATACCGGCCAGCCACACGCCGTCATTGGGCGTCATGCCAGCGGCTTTGATGGGGCCGCCTTCCCGCCCGACCAGGATTTCACCCAAATATTCCTGACCTGGGAATTGCCCATCGAGAACGCCGATGTCAGTCGCACTCTTCGGATCGCCTTCGACATCGACCCATCGACCGCGTCGCAACTCGATGACGAGCAAGTCTGGCTGAGCGGCGCACGGACCAGCGTGTGTCCGGCATCGGGTCAGTGGCGCCTGGCTGAGTAGCCGTCATAGCATTTGCCGATAAGGCTCAATTTCAGTGCTTCAGATCACGGTAAAAATTTTCATGCGGCCCAACTGCTTCAAGGTAAACCAGCCGGACACTTACATCCAGCGTATAGCCCAACAAGTACAACAGCCCCCCGCTGTGAAATTTATGCACCCGTAATGCTGCCAGGTCACCTTTCTTGCGCTCCCCCAACTCCGGGTCACGGGAAACATCTTCGACCGCTGAATCAACGTCTGCGGCGGTGTTGTTGTGGAGCTTTTTGTATTGCCTGGCAAACCGACGCGTTTGCAGCACTGACCACGTCATCCCTGACGATTCCGTGGAATAAAAGGAGTCGCCTGTTCGCGCGGCTCGGCCATGGAAGCCAAAGACTCAGCCACGAAAGTCACCGGCAGATCGGGGTTGTCCAGCGCCGCGCGCCCGACTCTTGCCCAAAACTCTATCTGCCCCGCAATGGAGCGATGTTCAATCGCCGCGTCTGTCTTGGCTTGCTCGTAAAGCGCTTGGTCAATTCGAATGGAAGTGCTTGTGCTGATGGACATGTGAGACCCAATTAAACTACCACAATTGTAGTAAAAACTCGGATCTTGAACAAATTTCAATCCCCTTGCACCCCTGAAAGGTGGCGCTCAATCCGCCACAGCATTTGTCCGACAATGCGCCATTGTCCACAAGCCCCCGTCAACCCACGATTTTTGGCGATCACGTCCGTCATTGATGCATAAAAAGAATTCCTCTCCCGCCCCCGCTGAAACCGCGCTGGCTGCCCATTCACCCATGATGCAGCAGTATCTGGGCCTCAAAGCCGATCATCCCAACACCCTTCTTTTATACAGAATGGGCGATTTTTACGAGTTGTTTTACGGCGACGCCGAGAAAGCCGCCCGCCTGCTCAACATCACCCTGACCCAGCGCGGCCAGTCCGGCGGTCAGCCGGTAGTGATGGCGGGCGTGCCGTTTCACTCCATCGAAACCTACCTGGCGCGGCTCATCAAGCTGGGTGAATCGGTGGCGATTTGCGAGCAGATTGGCGAGCCCACCGGCAAAGGCCCGGTCGAGCGCAAAGTGGTGCGCGTGGTCACCCCCGGCACGCTGACCGACATGGAACTACTCAGTGACAAAACCGAGTCGCTCCTGCTGGCCGTGCATCAGGGCCTGCGCAACACCTGCGGCCTGGCCTGGTTCAGCCTGACGCAAGGCGAAGTGCATCTGGCCGAATGCGCCCTGGATGAACTGCTGGAATGGGTGGCGCGCATCAGCCCTGGCGAACTCATTTTCAGCGCCGGTGCCACACCCGCGTTCGAGGCCCGCCTGCGCAGCCTGCCGGTCAACGGCGCCATGTCTGTCACCGTGCGGCCCGACTGGCAGTTCGACGCCGCCCTAGGCGAGCGCACGCTGCTGGCGCAACTGCAAGCCGCCACGCTGGCCACCTGGCAGGCGCAGGATTTGCCGCAAGCGCACGCCGCCTGCGCCGCCTTGCTGAGCTACGCCGAGCACACCCAGGGTCGCACGCTGACGCACATCCACAGCGTGCGCGTGCAGCGCAACGACGAACTGATCGACCTGCCACAAACCACCCGGCGCAACCTCGAACTCGTGCAAACCCTGCGCGGCGAAGACAAGCCCACGCTGTTCTCCTTGCTCGACACCTGCATGACCGGCATGGGTAGCCGCCTGCTGAAAAACTGGCTGCTCGCGCCCCGGCGCGACCGTCGCGAGGCGCAGCAACGCCTGGGCGCCATCGCCGCCCTGCAAACCGGCCCCTGGCTCAAGCTGCGCGAACAACTCAAGGGCAGCACCGACGTGGAGCGCATCACCGCCCGCATCGCCTTACGCCAGGTGCGCCCGCGCGAGCTGGTGGCCCTGCAGCAGACGCTACAAAAAACAGAGCTACTCACGCACACTACACGGGGGCTAGAGGCTTATTTGACGCATATCTCCGACCATTTGATGCCGCCCGAAGGCTGTGCCGACTTGCTGGTCCGCGCCATCGACGCCGAGCCCGCCGTGCTGGTGCGCGACGGCGGCGTCATCGCCAGCGGCTTCGACGCCGAACTGGACGAGCTGCGCGCCATCCAGACCAACTGCGACAGCTTTCTGCTGGATCTGGAAACCCGCGAAAAAGCCCGCACCGGCATCGCCAACCTGCGCGTGCAGTTCAATAAAGTGCATGGCTTTTTCATCGAGGTCACGCAAGGCCAGGTGGACAAAGTGCCCGACGACTACCGCCGCCGCCAGACCCTGAAAAACGCCGAGCGCTTCATCACGCCCGAACTCAAAGCCTTTGAAGACAAGGCCCTGAGCGCGCAAGAGCGGGCGCTGGCCCGTGAAAAATGGCTGTTTGAACAGGTGCTGGACCAGTTGCAGGTGTTCGTGCCCAAGCTCACCCAAGTGGCCCGCGCCCTCGCCACGCTGGACGCGCTGTGCGCATTGAGCGAACGCGCCCTGACGCTGGACTGGTGCGCGCCGCAATTCGTCAAGGAACCGTGCCTGGACATCACTCAGGGCCGCCACCCTGTCGTGCAGGCGCGCCTAGCCGAGACCAGCAGCGGCGCCTTCATCGCCAACGACACACGCATGGGCCCCAAGCAGCGCATGCAGATCATCACCGGCCCCAACATGGGCGGTAAATCAACTTACATGCGCCAGATCGCCGTGATCGTGCTGCTGGCCAGCATGGGCAGCTACGTCCCGGCCAGCGCCTGTCGCCTGGGGCCGATTGACGCCATCCACACCCGCATTGGCGCGGCAGACGATCTGGCCAACGCCCAATCCACCTTCATGCTGGAAATGCTCGAAGGCGCGCAAATATTGCACGCAGCTACGCCCAACTCGCTGGTGCTGATGGACGAAATTGGCCGCGGCACCAGCACCTTTGACGGCTTGGCGCTGGCCTCGGCCATTGCCACCCAGCTGCACGACAAAACCCAGGCCTACACCCTGTTTGCCACCCACTACTTCGAGCTGACCGAGTTCCCGGCCCAGCACCACGCCGCCATCAACGTGCATGTGAGCGCGGTCGAATCGGGCCGCGATATCGTGTTTTTGCACGAAATCCAGAGCGGCCCGGCCAGCAAGAGCTACGGCATTCAGGTGGCGCGGCTGGCCGGCATGCCCGCCGCCGTGGTCAACCACGCCCGCCAGACGCTCGAAGCGTTAGAAGCCCAGGCCTCCAGCCACAACGCCCAGGTGGACTTGTTTGCCGCACCAGTCGCTACAGAAATAGTAGCTACTCACGCACTGGATACGGCGCTTGCAGCCATAAATCCTGATAACCTAAGCCCCAGAGAGGCGCTGGAGGCGCTGTACCAGCTCAAAGCGTTGGCAGGCAAGGTTTGAGACACGGGCACCCCACTTGGCTGCTTCGTTTTTAAAAAACGGATCAGCAGGCTTTCAGTCAGTTTGAAACAAAGGAAAAACCACTATGGCAGGCGTATTTGGCAAAGACCCAAACATGAAAAAGAGCAACCACGCAGAGTTGGAGCGGCTCAATTCGGAACGAAAACAAAAGCTGGCGCAAGCCGCGCTGAAGTTCAATCAGAAGAAACCCGTCCAACCGTCGAAAGTTGAAAGCGGCAAGTAAATTTTGCGGATATCAAATGGCCCCATTAATGGGGCTGTTTTTTTGGAGAATGCTTGGGTTTGACGGCGCTACTGGCTGTGATGGCTTGGGGAAAGCAGCAAGGGGCAGTTGCTGGGCGGATGACTGCAAAACAAACTCGTTGCTGTCATTCGTCTGTTTCCAGCCAAGATCAAGTCAGCGCCCCTAGCTGCACGTAGCCGCCACATTGGCCCGTGCCGTGTGCAATTTGTTGTAGCTGTCGATCAGACGCTGGTGCCTGTCGAGACCCTCCAGTTTCATACTCGTTGGCGTCAAGCCGAAGAAGCGCACGCTGCCGTCCACTGAGCCCAATACCGCGTCCATCCGAAGGTTACCAAACATCCGGCGGAAATTGACCACGTAATCGTCCAGTTCCAAGTCATCGTCTAGCTGCACCTCCAGCACCACGTTCAAGGCCTGATAGAACAATCCGCGCTCGACCGTGTTGTCGTTGTACTGCAGGAAGGCACCCACCAGTTCTTGTGCCTCATCGAATTGCTGCAAGGCGAGATGAATCAGCAGCTTTAGCTCCAGAACGGTCAGTTGGCCCCAGGCCGTATTCTCGTCAAATTCGATGCCGATCAAGGTGGCGATGTCGGAGTGCTCGTCCAGCTCATTGTTGTCCAAACGCTCAAGCAGTGCTTGCAGGCTCGCATCGTCCAGGCGATGCAAGTTCAAAATATCGGCGCGGAACAGCAATGCTTTGTTGGTGTTATCCCAAATCAAATCATCTACCGGATACACCTCCGAATAGCCCGGCACCAGGATGCGGCAGGCCGTGGCGCCTAACTGGTCATACACCGCCGTGTAGACTTCTTTGCCCATGTCTTTGAGAATGCCGAACAGGGTCGCGGCTTCTTCGGCATTGGAGTTGTCCCCCTGGCCGGAAAAATCCCATTCAACAAAATCGAAATCAGATTTGGCACTGAAAAAGCGCCACGACACCACACCGCTGGAATCAATAAAGTGTTCAACAAAGTTGTTGGGCTCAGTCACGGCGTTGCTGGTAAAGGTGGGCCGAGGCAAATCGTTGAGACCTTCAAAACTGCGGCCCTGCAGCAATTCCGTCAGGCTGCGTTCCAGCGCCACTTCCAAGCTCGGGTGCGCGCCAAACGAGGCAAACACACCGCCCGTGCGCGGGTTCATCAAGGTGACGCACATCAACGGGTACACCCCACCCAGCGACGCGTCTTTCACCAGCACCGGAAAGCCTTGCTCCTCCAACCCTTTAATGCCTGCCAGAATGCCAGGGTACTTCGCTAGCACTTCGGCGGGCACATCAGGCAATGCGATTTCACCTTCCAGAATTTCGCGCTTTACAGCCCGTTCGAAAATCTCTGACAGGCATTGCACTTGCGCTTCGGCCAGCGTGTTACCGGCACTCATGCCATTGCTGACGTAGAGGTTTTCGACCAGGTTGGACGGGAAATACACCACTGCGCCATCGGACTGCCGCACATACGGCAGCGAACAAATACCGCGCTCTACATTACCGGAGTTGGTGTCGATCAGATGCGAGCCACGCAACTCACCCTCGGGGTTGTAAATTTGCAGGCAGTACGCATCCAGAATGCCCGACGGCAGCGCATCTTTACGGCCCGGCTTGAACCAGCGCTCGTTCGGGTAATGGACAAACTCCGCGTTGGCGATGTCTTCGCCCCAAAACGCACCGGCGTAGAAATGGTTGTTATTGAGGCGCTCGATATATTCGCCCAACGCCGACGCCAACGCGCTTTCCTTGGTCGATCCCTTGCCATTGGTGAAACACATCGGCGAGTGCGCGTCGCGGATATGCAGCGACCACACATGGGGAACCAGATTGCGCCACGAAGCGATTTCAATCTTGATGCCCAAGGCCGCCAACACGCCCGACATATTGGCAATGGTTTGCTCCAACGGCAGATCCTTGCCCGCAATATAGGTGCTCGCTTCAGAAGCCGGCCTCAACGTCAGCAAGGCCTGGGCATCGGCATCCAAGTTCTCAACCTCTTCAATCACAAACTCGGGCCCGGCTTGCACCACTTTCTTCACCGTACAACGCTCGATGGAACGCAAAATACCTTGGCGGTCTTTGGCAGAGATATCCGCCGGCAACTCAACCTGAATCTTGAAAATTTGCTGGTAGCGGTTTTCCGGATCGACCATATTATTCTGCGACAGGCGGATATTCTCGGTAGGAATATTGCGAGTTGAGCAGTACAACTTCACAAAGTAAGCCGCGCACAAGGCCGACGAGGCCAGAAAGTAATCGAACGGACCTGGCGCCGAACCATCGCCCTTATAGCGGATAGGCTGGTCGGCCACCACCGTGAAATCATCGAACTTGGCTTCAAGACGAAGCTTGTCGAGAAAGTTGACTTTAATTTCCATGTGGGAATTCCAAAATAATGTTCAAGATGATTGGCCTTGCGTTTCGGTGCCGTCGTCTTTGGCATGAAACCTGATGGCCTGCGCAGGCTATCAGGGTGACTGCGGCCAGGACGCTGCGGACAAATGGTTGTTTACCCTAAGTGCGCACGATGAAAAGTTGGAGCTGAGGCGACTATTGTCGAGGGTCGGCCGGGATTCATGTCATTCACGGCAAAAACTGAGTTTAACAAGCGCTTCGTCAAGGACAATGCATTAATTCGATCCTGCCCCTTTTCTTAGGGCCACTGGCTATGATGACTTGGGGAAAGCAGCGAGGGGCAATTGGTGGACGGATGACTGCAAAAGTTAGACCCGAAGCGGGTGCTGCGGTTTGGAATCTGCCCGCTCCAGACCGGCCATTAGAAACACTGGATCAACGGCGGCTTGGCGGTCACAACTTCGTCAAAGCTAGCACCTGCAACGGGCTGGAAGCCGACTTACGATGTGCTCCATAGCGGTCATCGAATGCCTACAGTTCTGGCCTTTCGAAATCTACTTCGACACCTGCATTCCGAAGGGCACGTTTTGCTGCGTCCAGGGATTCAAACCATTCATTCGACTCCATGTACCGAGTCTCGAATAGCGCCAATGAGAACAGGTCGTGAGATGCATGGCTAAGAACGAGGTCGTATGAACCCGATTGAGTCCAATTTAAAAGACCAAGAATCTTCCCGTGCTTATTGGGCGAAGTGAAATGAGGTTCAAGAAATTTCCCCGCACTGTCGTAGAAGCATACAGCCTCCGACTCAACATCAATACCTTCGTATTCGCGTATTGCGGCCTCTTTGTCTCTAAAAACCTGAAGTCCGCCATCCTCTGTAAAGGCGAAGACGATGGATTTTGGAAAAGATGTCATGTCCCGTCGGATAAGGCTATTGCGTGTCTGCTATCGCGGCAAACCGGAAACGGCCAAAGGCTAACCTGCAGTGTTGGCATCTGATGGTGAAAAGCTAAAGTTAATCCTTGATGTCAATTCTGTCATTGCATAGTGCACAAATTGGCTGCCAAGTTCGGTCAACTCATACAACTCTTCATTATCAAATGCCGAGGTGTGAACTCGGGTCCCTCCATTAGATGGACGCTTAACTGTGGATTTTGCGAGGAAATTTCCGTTGTAATCAGTCTCTCGATGCTGCCGAATTACGCCACCGGTACTTAAGTCGCGAATGAGCAATTTATAAAGGTCAGCATCTGCTGAGTCCTCGCGAACTCGTCCCTTGCCGATTTTTGTCCAAATACCACCGCGGCTAATTCCTCGCGTGTTGTAAATGGCCCCAATGACTTTGAAATGCAACTCTGAATATTGGCCTATCCAATCAATAAACATTCGAACGACATCATCACTTGATATCGCTGAAGACGCTGCATTACTAAGCAAATTACGAATCAGAACACGTTTATCTTCACTTTCAGCACCAGCCCAATCTCGAAACGTCTTCTTAACAAGTGATTGGAATTCACGACTTTCAACGCGAGCAGCTATACCCTCGTCTTGAAGATTAAGACGGCCCATTATCTCGATAATGGTGGCCTCCTTTTCGCGTATTTCATCCTCAAGCATTCGAACCCAGTGTTCGAAAAACTTGTTAACTTTGGCTTGCTCATTTTCCGACCAAGCCCCCGCAATCGCTGACAACAAACCGCCTACGACAGGCACCGCGCCACCCGCTATTTGTAGTGCGCCACGAATTGCTTTCCCCGAATTACCTTCATCTGGCATTTCGTTGCCGCTGCCAGGTATATTTGGTGTCGTCATGCCTCTGCCCCCTATTTATGTGCAGTCTTTTCTGTGTATTTGCGAATTTTAGTGTTGTTGGTTATCACTTTTGGGGCGGCCCTTCTAAAGGCAACTATCGCGGCGTAACAGCCAATTGTGAGTGACTGGGATGTAAGTCATTATCACTTCAACCAAAACAAGTCTGCTGTTAGTTGCTGAGCCCGGTCCATGTCAAGTTCAGCCTCGCAAGACCGTCTGTTGTCTTCCGTTCCATTCCCCATCGAGGCCAATGCAGCACGGAGGCCGCAATGCACTTTCCTGTAACTTCGATAGGCTGCAATGCCCTTACCAAATTGATTTCTGACGGTGCTCTTATAGGACTGTAGTTCAGGACTTTTTTCAATGGCATCCATCATGTCCTTTTCGACCAAAACCAAGTCTTGAGCAGCTTTTTTGGCAACTTCAATCACGCATGACGTCATAGCGCTGTGGGCGTTGTCTTGCCAACACTGATTGATGATTTCGCCCGCTGGTTGAGCAGCATTAGCGGCCAAACTGAGCACGGTTGACAGAATCAGAAGTAATACCTTGCGCATGGTTATCGAAAAAATTAGGGAGAAAGTGGACGACATCATTTAATGTCGGCTATCGCGGCAAACTTGAAGTTTACCAATGACTTCTGACTGGCCATACGTTGGAGTTCCAGAATGCTGCCATTCGCCAGTACCCGCTACTGCTGCATCGCGGCCTTTCAACTAACACCCACGCCCCATCCAGCCCCAAACACCACGCCCAACAAAGCGGTGACCCTGATCCCGCCGAATCCACCACTCCACCGGCCCCTCCAGCAAGCCATCCCCGGCACGAATTCTGCGTAGAAAATCAACCGCTTCAAGCTGGTACAAAATCGGGGGTTCACTTCTGGTGCACCCTGCACTCCACGTTTCACTTTTCTCCAAGCAACAACATGACATATTGCGTCGCCATCAAACTCAATGCCGGACTGGTTTTTCTCTCTGACTCCCGCACCAACGCGGGGCTGGACCAGATCAGCACCTTTCGCAAAATGATCGTTTACGAAAAGTCTGACGACCGTTTCATGGTGCTGCTCTCTGCGGGCAACCTGAGCATCTCGCAGTCGGTGCGCGAGATTTTGCAGGTGGAGCAGCTCAAGGACCAAGACGGTGGCGAACCCATCACCATCTGGAATGCCAAAAGCATGTTTGACGCGGCTCGCGTGCTGGGCGCGGCCATTCGCCACGTCTATGACCGCGATGCAGCTTCGCTCAAGCAGGCCGGGGTGGAGTTCAACGTGTCCCTGATTTTTGGCGGCCAGATCAAGGGCGAAGGCATGCGCCTGTTCCAGGTCTATTCAGCGGGCAACTTCATCGAAGCCACGCCCGAGACCCAGTACTTCCAGGTCGGCGAGTCCAAATACGGCAAACCGGTGCTGGACCGCGTCATCACCCCCGAGACCCCGCTGGACGAAGCGGCCAAGTGCGCGCTGGTGTCGATGGACTCCACGCTCAAATCCAATCTGTCGGTCGGGCTGCCGCTGGACCTGGTGGTGTATGAAGCCAACCAGTTCCAGACCAACAAGGTGGTGTGCATTGACGAGAACAACCCCTACTTCAAGATGATGCACAACAGCTGGGGGCAAAAGCTGCGCGAGGTGTTTGACAGCATTGAAGACCCGAGCTGGCACGGTGAGCAAACCGGCGTGCCCTTGATGGTCGAATCCACTCGCAACCGCACCCTGAAAAAAATCAGCACCCCGCAAGAAAAGCTGATCTAACCCCACACCCGCCAACCCACCATGCCGCTCATTGTTTTCTCCCACGCCAACAGCTTTGGCGCCAGCACCTACGGAGTGCTGTTCAAGGCGCTGCGTGCCCGTGGCTACACGGTCAAGGCGATTGAAAAATTCGGCCATGACAGCCATTACCCGGTCACCAGCAACTGGCCGCACATGGTGCGCCAGCTGATTGATTTCACCCAAGCCGAGGTGGACAAGGCGGGGGAACCGGCCTTTTTGGTCGGCCACTCGTTCGGCGGCTTCGTCAGCCTGATGGCGGCGGCGCAGGAGCCCGAGCTGTGCCGTGGCGTGCTGCTGCTGGACTCGCCGATTCTGGGTGGCTGGCGGGCCACCACGCTGGGCATGATCAAAGGCACGCAGCTAGTGGCGTCGTGGTCACCCGGCGCGGTCAGCCGCAAGCGCCGCAACAGCTGGGCCAGCCAGAAGGTGGCGCTGGAGCACTTTCGCCGCAAAAAAGCATTTGCCAAATGGGACCCGCAGGTGCTCAAGGATTACATTGCCTACGGCACCCACGATGAGGGCGAAGGAGACGATAAAAGGCGAGTGCTGAGCTTTGACCGCGCTGTTGAAACCGCCATCTACAACACCATTCCCCATAACCTGGACGCGCTGTTTAAACGCCACCCGATCAAATGCCCGGTGGCTTTTCTGGGCGGCACGCGTTCGGCAGAGATGAAACAGGTAGGCATGGGGATGACTGAAAAAATCACCAAAGGCCGCATCATGATGCTTGACGGCAGCCACCTCTTTCCGATGGAAAAACCGCTGGTCACCGCCGCCGCCATGGACGCCGCGCTGCTGAACCTGATCAGTCTGGACTGAACCAAAAACGCACCCATCACATGAAGATCAACTGGACCACCAAGCTGCAGTATTTTTTGCAAACGCTGGTGTTTTGCGTGCTGGTGGCTGCCATCCAGTATGCGTTTCAGTCTGACCGGTCTTTTGAAATCCCCCTGGTTTACTCGCTGTTCATCGGCGGCTTGACCTGGGCGCTGGTGGACTTCGGGCGCCATCTGTTCGCCTCATCGCGTGAGGACGGCTGGCCAGAGGGACCAGCCGGACTGCTCCTGCCGCTGGTGGGCGTGCTGGGCGCTTATGTGCTGGGCACACTGGCCGGTGACGGCTGGTTTGGTTGGTCGACCTGGAGCAGCCGGGCCCCCACGCACTGGCGCCTGACGCTGCTGGTCAGCGTGCTGGCCAGCGGGTCCGGCACTTTTTATTTCTACACCAAGAACAAGCGAAGCTACCTCGAGAGCAAGATGGCCGAGGCGCGCCAACATGCCCACGAAGCGCGCCTGAAGCTGCTGGAGTCGCAGCTGGAGCCGCACATGCTGTTCAACACGCTGGCCAATCTGCAAGCACTGATCGGCACCGACCCGCAGCACGCGCAGGAGATGCTGAACCACCTGATTGCCTACCTGCGCGCCACCTTGAGAGCCTCGCGCGCACCGATGCACCCGCTGCAAAACGAGTTCGACCGGCTGCGCGACTACCTGGAAATCATGTCCATCCGCATGGGGCCACGCCTGCGCTACACGCTGGACCTGCCCAGCCATCTGACCCAGGTTCAGGTGCCTACGCTGCTGCTGCAGCCCTTGGTGGAAAACGCCATCAAACACGGCCTGGAGCCCAAGGTGCAAGGCGGCAGCATCACGGTGCTGGCGCGCCAGAGAGGTAAGCAAATCACGCTGACGGTGCACGACACCGGTGTTGGCCTTCAGCAAAACTGCACCGGGGAGGACGGCTTTGGCCTGGCGCAAGTGCGTGAACGCCTGAGCGCCATCTACGGCGACCAAGGCGCTATTGAATTAGTAGCTGATGACACAGATAGCACAAGGGCTAGCGTCACTTTTCCCTTTAAGATCTAAGCCCGCATGCCAAACCCCACCGCCCTGATCGCAGAGGACGAACCGCTGCTTGCTGCGGTGCTGCAAGCCGAGCTGGCCCGGGCCTGGCCCGCCTTGCAAGTGCTGGCGGTGGTGGGCGATGGCGCATCGGCCGTGGCGCAGGCCTTGCAGCGCCAGCCCGATGTTTTGTTCTTTGACATCCGCATGCCGGGCATGAGCGGACTGGACGCCGCCGCCGAACTGGTCGATACCTGGCCCACCGAAGCCCCGGCGGGCAAGCCCTTTCCGGCACTGGTGTTCGTCACCGCTTACGAGCACTACGCAGTGCAGGCTTTTGAGGCGCAGGCGATGGACTATCTGCTCAAGCCGGTGCAGACGGCGCGCCTGCAAAAAACAGTGTCAAAAGTGCAGCTAGCCCTTGCCAGCCGTTCGCAAACAGCTATCAATCCAATAGCGGATGCAACCCTAAGCCAACTGCGCCAGCTACTGGCCGCCCTGCCCGACTCATCGGGTATGAATGCCCCACAGACGCCCCCGGCGCCGCTCAAGCTCATCCAGGCCAGCGTCGGCAACCGCATAGAACTGGTGCCGGTGGACGAGGTGCTGTGCTTTGAGGCCGCCGACAAATACGTGCGCGTGCTCACCACCGGACGCGAATTCCTGATCCGCACCCCGCTCAAGGAGCTGACCGGGCAGCTGGACGCCCAGCTGTTCTGGCAAATCCACCGCGGCACGGTGGTGCAAGCCCAAGCCATCGAATCCGTCACGCGCGATGAAGCCGGTAAAACAGCTTTGACCCTGCGCGGGCGGCCTGAGAAATTCGCGGTGAGCCGGCTCTACAGCCACCTGTTCAAGGCCATGTGAGGGCTACACGACGGAAAGCAGTCGCTATAAATTTTGTAGCTGCTGACGCTTGTTGCACGAGGGCTAGAGGATTATTTCTTATTAAACCCTGAACATCATTTGGTGCATCTCAAGGCAAAAAGTCGAAAACGCCAGCCACCCCGCAAAATCTGTCAGCATGCAGTCGCGAAGCCTGATCGCAGCGGGAACTGTCGTTCAACCATCCCCCTCAAACTGGCGATGCCAAGCGCATCGCGATAATGTGGGAATGGTCTATGAATCAGATCACCCACTTCAGATGAAGCGCCGGGTTTAACGCTATCTTTAATGGAGCAAACCATTCAAATGGGACGGACGAAAATGCAGGTTTTTAGGATCGAAGTTGCCGCGTTAAATTGCAGCAATTTGCGGTTTACATTACGTAGGCCCCACCCCATGAAGCTACTTTCACTTCTTCTCGCACTAGTCCCTCTAATCTCATATGCACACCCACCCGCCACGTTCCAAGCGCTGAGCATGCTGTTCATCGAGGAGGTGCTCGGTGCAGAAGAACAAGCTTGCAGCGCACGCGCACCGCTCGAAGGTAAAAAGCTGGCTGCGGCTCTGACGCAGTGGCGCAAACAGAATCGCGGTGCCCTTGATCAACTTCAGGGTGTATCGGCCGATCTGGAACGCAAAGCATACGGCCGCCTACTCCGACCCGCGACGCGGGGTGACACTGAAGCTGGTGTTTCCATGCTTCTGCAGCTTTCCTCTGCAAAGACAGCCGACGCAGGAGCGATCCTGACTGCCTTCGCCATGTTCAACGACACACAGGCGCAAGGGATGTGTGCTGAATACGCTGCTCAGGCACTGAGCGACGGGTGGCTGCGCAGTGAGATCACCGACGCGATGAAGGTCGTTGAGTCGTTGCCGTAATTGCACGCACAAAATTACCGCCTAATCGGGTCGCCGGGGGTCTCTAGCTCCCAGCCCCCACACCACCCACCATGCGGGTCCGCAGTGGGCGGTTCAACAAGTCGGCACGCTCGACGAAGTTTTCCTCTTCTTTCCCGTGTAGCCCTGTACCTTGCACCACAGGTCCTTCACACTGAGCAAACCTTGCTCTTTTAACCACGCGTTGGATATGGCTTGGTTGATCACCGGGGTTCTGGACATCTGCCAGTAGCTGTTGCTACTGCCATCGAATCCGTCACGCGCGATGAAGCCGGTAAAACAGCGTTGACCCTGCGCGGCCGGGCAGAAAAGTTTGCGGTGAGCCGGCTTTACAGTCATTTGTTCAAGGCCATGTGACGTCTACACGACGGAAAGCATTTGCTACAAATTTAATAGCTGCTTACGCTTGTTGCACGGGGGCTAGAGGCATTTTTTCCTCACACCCAGAGTCAGAGGATTCTGCTGCGTGGTTCTTGGAAAAATACGCCAGACATTGCGCCTCTGGCAGTGCCGGGCTGTGGTAGTAGCCTTGAAAAATATCGCAACCCAAGTCAAGCAGCATCTCACGTTGCTCGCGGGTTTCGACATATTCGGCAACCACCTCCACTTTTTGTGATTTCCCCAAGGCGACGATGCTGCGGATGATGTCGGCATTGGTGCTGTTGCTTAAAACGTCGCGCGTCAAAGAGCCGTCAATTTTGATGGAGTGCACCTGGAAACGGCGCAAATACAGCAGCGATGAGTAGCCCATGCCAAAGTCATCCATCGACAAGCGCAGCCCCATGTCGATCAATCGTTGCAAAGTCCGCTCAACCACTTGGCTGTCTGGCAGCACGGCAGATTCTGTGATTTCAAGCTCAATTTCCGAGGACTGCAGGCCAGTTTTGTAAATGATTTTCTCCAGTTTTCGAGTCAACTCGAAATCTTCCAATTGCAGTGGTGAGACGTTGACGGCCATGCTCAATGCCTGATACCCCGCCTGGTTCCAGCGCACCTTGCACTCGCAGGCTTGTTTCAGCGCCCACAGACCCAGGGTGTGAATGTCCCGCCCGTTCTCGGCCAGGGCAATGATCACCACCGGCGAAATGGGGCCGTAAAGGGGATGTGTCCAGCGGATCAGCGCCTCTACACCGACGACACGCCCGGCTTTGTCGTGTTTGGGCTGGTAGGCCAGCCTCAATGCGCCATCATGGCTCTTGAAAGCCTCCCGCAAATCGGCCAGCAGGCCTTTGGCAATGAAGCCGTCCTGGTCGTGACGGATGAAATACTTGCCAAATTTTTGACAGTCTTTTTCGATTTGCTTGACGGTGGCAGAGGTCGCAGCTATCTCGCGCTGTTTTCGTGCGGCTTCTGCTGCCCGCACAAACGGAAGGTACATGGCCACGCCCAATCCGATTTCCACCACCTGCAAGGCCACCCCGCGCCATGACCCCGTCATCAACCAGCCGGAATAAAGAGGCGGGGTTGTCCAGGCAATGTCATTGGACAGAAAGCTGACAAAGCCCACTTCGGCTGCGGCGACTGTCAGCAAGGTCAGCATCAGTGGGACGACAAGAAATGGCACCCAATACAGACCGTTCAAGACCAACGGCAAGCCATAGAGCATGGCTTCATTGATATTGAAAATGGCCGGCACCACGGACAATTTGGCAATGCGGCTTTGGTGGCCTTGTTTCACGGTCATCAAAATAGCAATGATCAGGCTGAGCGTCGCACCGGCTCCGCCCATCAGAGTGAAGTGGTTGAAAGCCGGTCGCCAGAACAGCGTGTTGGTATAAGGGCTGCCAGCCGGGGCAAAAAGACTCAGGCCATAGGTGTCCAGGATGTGCGCGCCATGGATGCCTAAAAAAGTTGGAATTTGATTGAACAGTGTCGCGATGGGGCTCAAGATCCAGACCGCATCGATGGGTTGTTGCTGCGCCCACAGCACGACAGGCAGCAGCACGTTGGGGGGCACTGCGGGCAAGGTTTCAATCAGCTGGATTAAAAAGAACATCACAAAGCCCGTGGCGATGAAAGACGGCGCCATTTGAATCGCATGGTAGTAAACGGCGTCTGCGCCATAGAGTTTGTCGCTGCCCCGAAACCAACGCCAGCGCAGCATGAGCAGCAGCAACTCGGCCGTGGCGATGCCGATGACAATTCCTTGCAGCATCCCGGCGCGGCCCAGTCCCTCAGCCATGGAAGGGCGCGCCAACACCATCAGCATGAAATTGATCACGGCCAGAATGCCCACAATCACGGAAGGAATCTCTGGCTCGTTAAAGGGCGAACGCAACAAGCGCCGGGCAAGAAATGTGGCGACCAAGACGGCCAAGACCATGCCCAGGATGCCATGTGTGGCCTGGACGAGCAGTTCCAAATGCGCAGACCAGTTTTCACCCCAGAAGAGAGTCATGGCCTCGCGGTAAGCCCCCCAGGGAAAATGCTGCATCAGCAACGCAGTGAGCCCCAAAAAAGTGAGTGGCATCAGAATGACAAATGAGTCACTGATCACCCTCAACCAGAGCCTTGCTCGCGCCAACGCGTTTTGTCCCAACGGTGCAATTCTCATGTGTATCCCAAGGCTGTTTTTTTTATTGACAAGGGAACTTGTCAAATTTGAGATAAGACCAACGAGGCTCGATGGTGCCTGAAGTCCGCCGTGAAAACAGTCAGGATGGGCTGGTTTTGGCGTAGGGATTTCCTGACCCTGTTGCATAGCTGCCGCAATGGCCGTTGATGACGGTCACACTCAACAGGAAAGGTGGAGTTTGATCCACCAATCGCAGTAACATCATTTCAAAATAACCGGGATTTATTGTGGGCAGTAGCGGGGACAACAACTTGACGACATCAACAGGATGGCTCACACGCGGCGTGAATGCTTTGCTGGGCACGGAAAAGGCCATGCGCATTCGCACCAGCCAGTTTTTACTGGCCGCATTGTTGATGCTGGCCAGTGTGGGGGTGCTCTACTTCATGCGGGCCGCAGGCATTGAGGGCATGGGCGATGTGGACACCTGGGCGGCTTTTTCCTGTGGCGGTCTGGTGGTGATTTATGCGCTGATCCGCAGCAGCTTTTCATTGCGCATGGCAGACCCTTCCCTGGCTTTTTGGCAAATGCTTTATGCCATTGCATGCAATGCGGCTGCGTTCATCATTGCGGGCCATGGCCGGGGCGTGTCGTTGCCGATTTTGTCGGTGATTTTGATGTTTGGCATGTTTGGCTTGTCGATGCGCCAGGTGATTTTTGTTGCGGTGTATGGGGTGTTTCTGTTTGTTTGGGCCGCCGCCTACACGCTCAAGCATCTGGCAACCAATGAGTCTGTTGACCTGCTTGCCGCCTATGTCTTCATGGTGTTTGTGGTTTTGTCGGCCACCACCTTTTTGACCTGGCGGCTGCAACAAATGAGTGCGCACATGCGTAACCAGAAAAACCAGTTGGCCCTGGCATTGGACAAGATTGGACAAATTGCCACGCGCGACGACCTCACCGGCATTGCCAACCGCCGCTTTATGCTGGAAAAAATCCAGGACGAAATACAACGCGCTGAACGCACTGGCCAACCGCTGCTGTTAGCCATGCTGGACATTGACCATTTCAAACAAATCAATGACAAGCATGGGCATCCGGCGGGTGATCTTGTTCTGCAGGCGTTTGTGGCTGTGGTGCAAAGTGCAATCCGCGGGAATGACACATTGGCTCGTTGGGGCGGGGAAGAATTTGTGATCTTGCTCACCGAGACCGAGCTGTCGGTCGGCTTGGTCTGCCTGGAAAGAGTCCTTGCCAAAGTGGCCGAGGCTGAAATTCTTGCGGGTGATGCCTGCTTGAAGTTGACGGTCTCGATAGGTGTGACTCCCTACCATGACCGTGACGGTTTCGAAAAAACCATGGCCCGTGCAGACACTGCGCTGTACCAAGCCAAAGCCCAAGGGCGTAATCGACTCGTGTGGCTGGATTCGCCGCCATAGTGGGTGTAACCCGGCGGAATGCAGTCGCTATTAATTTCGTAGCTGCTGACGCTTGTTGTACGGGGGCTACAGGCTTATTTATCAATGAACCACCACCGCATGAACCGGGCTGGCGTGCGGATATCGGACCTTGTTTGTCAGCCAGCTTGCCACCCCAGATATTTCCGAACGTGGGCAGGGCTTTATGATGAAGCATGTTCAAAATTTACTGGACCGGCTCCCATAACGAAGCCTGCTCGCAAGACGAGGACCTTCTCAGCAAGGCGCTGGAAGTGGTCAAAGCGAAGCGCGACGCAGGTTACGCGTTTGTCACTATGGTCTCAGAGGACCCACGCCAGGTTGGAAAACCGGGCGTGGATGCCGTGGTGGATGGAAAAACACCGGACGGCCATGACTATGACTGGTCAAAAGCCGATCGCGCCGGAAAGCCTCGCAAACACGACAAGATTGTTGTCATCAAGGACCACTGATTTGTGGAAGCTCAATCCTTGAGGCTCACCCCCAGGGCATTGAGCTTTTTTTCATGCGAATCCCTGCGTTTAGCGGCCTTTGCAGCGGTATCAATGGCCGCCTGAATGGCCTTAAGGCCCTTTTTTTCAACCGCTTTGATTAATCTGAATTTGTGAGCAGCATCTAGCTCCGCCCTCCTGAAAGTGGCGATGAGTTCGGCATGGGCAAGGGATTGATTCACAAGGACCTCATTGTCTAAAGCGCTATTTTCTGCGCTATTTCCGATCTATTTCGCAGACACCTGAACCACAATCCGGGCATGAGCACACCCAAACCCTAAGCCTGCCACCCAGCAAAGAATTTCACACACTCTCGTCTTGTTCGGGGCTACGAATCAACTCGCATATCTTCGGCGCAGCGGCATACAGGCAGGAGTAGTGCGACAAACCCATGAGCAGATGAACTTGGGAGCATGCTGGAATTTGCTGCTTCAAATATGCCGACATGGCGCATGGCGACCAATTGTCCTGATCACCATGCCACAAATGCGTCTTGACAGTCACATGACGCAGGGTGTCCTGCCAAGGCGCGACATAAGACAAAACATCCCGCATGTACCCTGAGACCTTGCTTGCAAAACATTCTTTCAAGAGGCCGACGATGAATTTCCTAAAGTCATTGTTGGCCGCCAAGATTTTGTCGCCCGCTACGGAACTTGCGAATAGCATTTTGAACAAGATGCTTGGAAAGTATCGCGCCAGCAGACCCTGCCAATAAGTCAGCAGTTTGAACAACACAGGCCATCGCCGAGCCAACAAAAATACGTGTTTGCCCGCCATGGCTTCAAGAAAGTTTCCCCCTTCCAAGGGCGCTGCAGAGGAGACTAAATGAAGGCTGCGAATCTGATGCGGAATCTGACGACAGACCTGCAAGGCAACAAAGGCCCCTATAGAAAAACCGACCACATCGACTTTTTTACCTTGGGCAAGCCTGCCGATGTCGTCCGCCAGCCTCTGAAAATAGTCTTCGCTGGTGACATCGGTGGTCACTGCGAATCTGTCCTGGCAAATGACCTTCAGCCCGTGGGCTTTGGCTGAAGCATCAAACACCTGTGCTTCAGAAGGGGCACCTGGCGCGCCATGGAAGTAGATGACGAGGTGACCATCGGGTGAGCCGAACGAGCTGTGTTTCATGGCCCGATTCTAAGAAGATGAGGCATTTGGTTGACGCCGCTTCCTGCTGCATGTGCTGACAACCGGCATTAAACGCATACGCCACTATGGGATGCTGGCATCCGCTTGCAAAGGGGTCAAGCTCAGTGCCGCGCGGACCGCGTTGCAGATGCCGCAGGCCAATCCACAGGCAATGGAGTCAGCACAACAGAATCGGGGGCCGCCATGAGGTGTGGGTCTGTGCAATGTTTGGCATCTCGGCACAAGACGCTGGGGGTGGCGCTGCGCGCTGTGTTGGACAGGCCCCGCAGCGGCAGCGCAATACGCTTGCACAACGTCATAGTGCAGGGCCAGATACCCGTTCGTCACGATGTTGACTGACCGGATTTACCGCAAGCCCGGCCATAATCTGATCCAACAAATGGGGGAAGCTTTCAAACCCCTGTCGCGACTGCCTCAGCAGGCGGTTCAGTCCAACATGGTTTATCAGCCGCGGGAGGCGTTCTTGGTTTCTATCAGCATTGCAGCGCGGCGGATAAACGCTAATCGTTAGCCACCTTCGTGACCGCCATCATCGCTCTCCTTCGTTCAATACCAGATGTCGTGTGGTCCGGCCTCATAGCCTCCGCACTCACGCTGAGCGGCGTTCTGATCTCGAATCGAAGCAACACGAATCGCCTTCGGATACAGCTTCAACACGACGCAGCAGAGAAGGCAAAAGAGCGAACCGCCGCTTTACGCCGCGAGGTATATCTCTGCGCAGCTGAAGAGCTGACAAAGGCGAATGGCTATCTGGCGTCATTGCCTCAAACCGATCTGTCGAAGACAAACGCCGCTGATGGCCTTCAAGGCTTCTTTGCAGTTGCAGCGAAGCTACAGCTAGTAGCTGAACCTAAGACAGCGCTTCTCGTTAACCATCTGGTATCTGTCTATGGCGAGTTGCTCCTAAGACTCATGGCGCGTCTGATGCCATTGCAGAAAGTGCGAATCGATATCGCAATCTTCGACGACCTCTACAACAAAGCTCAATCGGAAGTCAGCCGCGTGCTCTCGGAAATGGCGAAGTTCAGCGAGGCAGCACAAACGAACGCCGATGTTTTTGGGGCGCTCCAGCGCGCCTTTGGCGGGTATCAAAGACAAGCAACAGAGCATGCGGCCAAGAGAGGGGCAAGCTGGTCGGAATTCAATCGGCTCAACGTTGAGTTCTGTAGAGAGCTCTTAAGAGACCTCCGGATTGTTGGTGAGGAACAGATTCCAGTACTAATAGAAATCCGCAGAGATCTCGGCCTCACGTCAGAGCTTGCGGCGTTTCGCGAACAGATGGAAGCTCAATGGAAACGAATGGATTCTCAACTTGATGCGATGCTCAGCGCGCTGCAAGATGGCTAACAAGTCGTCCCACGCGGACAAACAGCATCAGGTTCCCGCTTCGCGGCGCATGCTGCGTGCCAGTGGCCTCCAACGTTGAGCATCACATGAGACGCCTCATCGCATATGCAGTGGTAGCGTTTCTGTCGAGGTGTGCGGCCTTCGTCGCGGCGGTGGTGTTGGGAGTTGTCTCGGCATTCGCGACACCCCTTGTCGCCCAGTTTCCAGTGCCGGGCCCATCGGACTCCACCGACTATGGGCGAGGAATGTTGATGGTGATGGTCGGCTTCTGCGTGTTTGTGGCGCTTCTGATGCCGCTGTGGATCGCTTGTTTCAGTTATTTATGGAGGAAAGTGTGATGCCGACTCGTTCATTGCAGGTGGCATTGTAAGGAGCGCGCGCGATGCCTAACATGCCGGCCAACACTGACACGCAACAGCAGGTGGCCGCTTCGCGGCAGGTTGTTGCGTGCCAGTTACCTTCACGTTGAACGCTGGAAATCTGGGAATTTGGCTGTCGCTTTTGGGTCTGTGCAGCCATACATCCCGACACTTAAATCAGCTGCATCCAGCCAGAGCCGCAAACCCAATAACTCGCTACACGCTTTGACGCACCAACCCGCACCTTGCTGGCAAACACAAAAATCCCCGCAATCACCCGCTGTTGCCGCTGAATGCAATAACACCCAAGGTCGCCAGCACCCAATCACTCGCTATCTTTTCAGGAGCTGCTCACGCAATAGCGACGGGGGTTACAGGCTTATTTCCCTGCAACCTCTAATAAATCCAGTCATTCCCCGTGCGCACCCGTGCCCCCATGGCACGCAGCAGATGAACCAGCCCCAGGTGCGCGCGGTCAAAGTAAGGCAGATCGGGCGGCACGGTTTTGAGGTGCCGCGTCACATGCTGGTACTGCGGGCCGGGGCGCGGTGGCACCGGGAGCTGGGCAAAGTCGTACACCGCACTGCGAAACGGCAGGCACTGCCAGTCTTGCATGGCTTGCAGCGCGGGCAGCAGTTCGGTGCAGAACACCGCCTCGCTCATGGCCGGATCGATCAGGCCGAGTTGGGTGTAGGCCGCTTGCAGGGCGGGCGTGTCTTTCGGAGTGCGCAGCACGGCGCGCCAGGCGCTGGCCAAGCCGTTGCAAAACGCGCCGTCCAGTGTGCGGGTGCAGCCAAAGTCAAGCAGCCCGAGCTGGCCGCCGGGCATGAACAAAAAGTTGCCGGGGTGCGGGTCGCTTTGCAGGCGTTGCAGCACAAAGACGCTGTGCAGAAATAAGTCAAACAGCAGCTGCCCGTAGTGGTCGCGCTCGGCCTGGCTGGGGTGCGTGGCCAGCCAGGCATCAAGGTGCAGGCCGTCCAGCTTGTGCATGGTGAGCACGCGCGCCGTGGTGTGGCTGGGCACCGGTGTCGGCACCACCATCAAGGGGCTGGGCAGGTGCTGGGCAAACCATTGCAGCGCGGTGGCTTCTTGCAGGTAGTCCAGCTCTTGCGCCAGGGTGGTGGCAATGTCGGCCAGCGTGCGTTCCATCACTTCTTGGCTGGGCATGACGGCGGCTTGTTTACCCAAGGTGGCGAGCAACAGGCGCAGCAGTTGCAAATCGCTTTGCAGGGTGGCGGCCATGCCGGGGTATTGCAGCTTGACGGCCACCGCCTGGCCTGAATGCAGTGTGGCGGCATGCACCTGGCCCAGGCTGGCGGCGGCAAAGGCTTGCGGCTCAAAACTGGCAAACAAGTCGTGCGCGTCCTGGCCAAACTCCTGGCGCAGCAGTTTGAGCACCAGCGCCCGGTTCAGCGGCGTGGCCTGGTGGTGCGCCCGCGCCAGCTGCTGGCGCATGGCTTCGGGTAGCAGACCGATGTCCATGCTCAGCAGTTGCGAGGCTTTTAGCGCCACGCCTTTGAGCTGGTTGAGCGCCTGAAAGGCAATGCGGCCCAGTGCTTCATCGTGGGCAACCTGAGTCAGCTCGGCGCTGGCGTCCAGCTGCACCCGCTTGCGGGCAGAGTGCGCCAGCTGCGCCACGCCCGCACGCGCCACCGCCACGCCAACGATGGCGCTGCGTGCGAGCTTACCGGTGCGCGGGGTTTGGGCTTTGGGCATGGAGCGCCTGTGACAGTAGAAGGGGCACGATGCGCTGGTGTACCGGCCCCACCACCGCCATGTAGAGGCGGCCGAGCCGGTTGTGGTTGTGCACCACGGTGCTGACCGACACCACCGACAGGCCCTGCGCCCTGTGTTTGAACACCGAGACCTGCACGCGCAGGTGCTTGTCGTCGTCGCAGACGATGACCTCGTCCTCTGACAGGTGGATCAGGCTGAAGATGCCCACGCGCTCGCCCACACGGTAGGCGCTGGCGGGTTTGTCACTGGGCGGCCGTTGCATGCCGCCCAAATTTTTGAGGCCGACCAGCCGCACCGCCTGATTGCGCACGGCCATCAAAAAATCCATCCAGCGCGGAGTGCGGCCCATGACGACGAGGTAGGTTTCCATCGCGCTGGCCTGGGGGCACGGGTCGGCAAAAAGGTAGCAGTCGGCAAAGTCGGCACCTGGGGTCTGGGTGGCAATGTGGCTGTGCTCGGGCAGGTCTTGCCGGGTGATTCTGGCGGCGCTCATGGCTTGGCCTTTGGCGTTGTTGCAACGGCGCTTTGCAGACCCTGGCGGGCCAGTTGCATCAGGCTGGTCAAGCCGCTGCCCTCTTGCAACAGGCGTGTGAGCTGGCTGCGCAGTACAAAGCCGCCCAGCTCCAGCAGCTTGTCGATCAGGCCGCTGCGCAGCGCCAGCACCACCACACCCAGGCCCATGTCGACCAGTTGCGTGGTGGTGGCGAACTGGTCCGAGGTGTCGCGCAGCCAGTGGCTGATGACGGCGTAAACCGAGTCGGCCATCAGGCCCGCCAGGCTGCCCTTGAAGCCGCAGGGCGCTATGTCGCCAGAGGCTTCTGCCGCGTCCAGCATCTCGGCGTAAGCATTTTTTAGCGCCACTTTGCCAGGCAAGGCATCACTGAGCAGCGACAGCGGCATGCGCGCCACCAGCTGGTAGGCCAGGGCGACAAACTCACGGTCAGCCAGCAGTTCGTCGAGCACGCAGTCCATCAGCAACTGCATGCGTTCTTGCAAGCCAAAACTCTCCAACTCTTTGGTTTTGACCATGCGGGCAATGGCGTCGCCGATGGCCTGCTCAAAGTAGGCCAGCACCAGTTTTTCTTTGGTGGGGAAGTATTTGTAGATGGTGGCATCGCCCAGCCCGGCAGTGCGGGCGATCTGCTTCATGGTGGTGCCTTCAAACCCGTGCTGGGTCATCAGGTCAACCGCGCTGCGGATCAACAGGCGGTGGCTCTTGGTTTGCTGGGTTTTGGTGGTGCGCATAAACAAATTTTACTATTCAATAAATAGAAATATAACTTTATTTAAAGATAGCAAGTATTGTTTATGACTTGAAAAAATGCCTGCCGTCTGCATGGGCCGCTTTGTTGCCGACAGGCGCGGACGCTTCACCCAAGCGCAGTCGCTCTCAAATTAATAGCTTCTCACGCATGTTACACGGGGGCTAGCGCCAGATTTGGCTTAAGAAAGTCAAGCAAAGCGCGCACCCGCGCCGCCAAGTGCCGGTTTTGTGGGTAGAGCAGATAGAACGCCCGTGTGCGGCTGGACAGGTCTGGCAACACTTCTACCAGTTCATCGGGGTGGCTCTGGGCAATCCACTGGAACGTTTGCACCAGCCCCATGCCCGCGCGCGCCAGCGTCACGCAGGCCAGCGGGTCTTCCGATACCTGCACGCTGCTGCGGGGCATGATCTCCAACGGCTCACCATTGGCGGCAAACAGCCAGGGCACCACACGCCCGGTGCTGGGTAGCACAAAGGGCAGCAGGGTGTGGCGGGCGGGGTCTTGCAATTCGTCCAGATTACTCGGCACACCGCACGCGCGCAGGTAGGCCGGGCTGGCGTACACGCCCACGCGCACGTCTTCGAGCTTGTGCGCCACCAGACGCGAATCGGGCGGCGTGCCCAAGCGGATGGCGACGTCGTAGCCCTCGTCCACAAAGTCGATGTTGCGATTGGAGACGTTGATCTCCAGCGTCACCTGCGGGTAGCGCTGGCGAAACGCCGTCAGGCGCGGCAGCAGCCGGTAATGGCCGTAGGTGCTGGGCACGCTGATGCGCAGCAGGCCGCGCGCCTGGGTTTGCTGACCGGTGAGGGCTCGGGCGGCGTCTTCCATCTGGCTGAGGGCGGCGCGGCATTGCTCAAAGTACAGGCGCCCATCGTCGGTGAGCTGCATGCTGCGCGTGGTGCGCCTAAAGAGCTTGACGCCCAGGCGCTCCTCCAGCCGCCCGACACTGCGACTGACCGCCGCCGGGGTGATGCCCAGCGTCTGCGCGGCAGCGGTAAAACCACCGAGTTCGGCGGCCTTGCAAAAAATGGCAATGCTGCCCAGTTGGGTTTGCGAGGTTTCCATCGTTCCATTCTATTGATTACCTTATGTATCAAGTCAAGCAAATGAAACCGGCTTTTTCAAAAATAACAGCTGCAATAAAGTCAGGTCTCACTGTTTGACTCCCCCTCTTAGAAAGGCTTTTTCCATGAAACCAACCACCCTCCCGGTCCTGATGATCCTGACCTCGCACGCCCAGCTCGGCGCCACGGGCCAGCCCACCGGCATCTGGGCTGAAGAACTGACAACGCCTTATTACGCCCTGCTTGATGCGGGCTACGAGGTCGCTCTGGCCTCCCCTTTGGGCGGCACGCCGCCTTTTGCGCCCGGGTCGGTCAAGGCTGTGCCAGCAGAAAATGAAGCCAGCGTCGCCCGCTTTTTGGGCGACGCCAGCGCCCAGGCCCGCTTTAACGCCACGCTCAAGACCGCAGACTTGAAAGCCGCCGATTACAGCGCCGTTTTTCTGCCCGGCGGACACGGCACCATGTGGGACACCGCGGGCGACCCGGCCACCGCCACATTGGTGAGCGATATGTTCAAGGCAGGCAAACCGGTGGCTGCGGTTTGCCATGGCCCGGCAGGTTTGCTGCAGGCTACAGGCGCCGACGGAAAAAGCATTTTGCTGGGCAAGCGGGTCAACGCCTTTACCAACGCGGAAGAAACGGCGGCTGGCCTGATGGACGTTGTGCCCTTTCATCTGGAGAGCAAAATGCGCGAACTTGGCGGCGTCTTTGAAAGCGGGCCGCTGTGGGGCGCTTATGCGGTGCGTGACGGCCTGCTCATCACAGGGCAAAATCCAGCTTCGAGCACACTGGTGGCGCAGCACATGGTGGCAGCACTACAAGGCTCGTAAATTTCAGTCGCTACCAATTTAATAGCTGCCTACGCAGTGTTTACGGCAGCTACAGGCCTATTTTTCATAAGGAGTTGGCATGAAACGCACTTTGATTTCCGGCTTTGCTGCATTGGCCCTGGCCAGCGGCGTGGCCCACGCCCAAAAATTTGAACTCTCCAGCCCCGACGTGGCAGCAGGCAAAACCATCAGCATGAACAATGTCTTTAACGGCTTTGGTTGCACCGGGCAAAACATCTCACCGGCCTTGAACTGGAAAAATGCCCCGGCGGGCACCAAGAGCTTTGCCGTGATGGTGCATGACCCCGATGCGCCCACCGGTGGCGCGGGCTTTTGGCACTGGGCGGTGGTGAATATTCCCGCCACGGCCACCGGGCTGGCGCAAGGCGCTGGCTCGCCGGACGGTCAGGGCCTGCCCGCCGGTGCCCAGCAGATTGCAACCGACTTCGGCAGCCCCGGCTGGGGCGGCCCCTGCCCGCCCGTGGGCAATGCACCACACCATTACAACTTCACGGTCTATGCCCTGAAAGTGGACAAACTGGAGCTGCCCGCCACGGCCACGGCCTCGCTGACCGGCTTCATGGTCAACAGCAATGCCTTGGGTAAAGCCAAATTGAGCGCCCTCTTTGGCCGGAAGTAAGGCATTGACTGCTTCTATCGCGCTGTATAGCTTGCCCCTGTTTCCATTGGGGACGGTGCTCTTTCCGGGGGGCACTTTGCCCCTGCGCATTTTTGAAGTGCGCTACCTGGACATGATTGCCAAGTGCCACAAGACCGGTGCGCCTTTTGGCGTGGTCGCGCTGACCCAGGGCAGCGAAGTGCGTAAACCCGACGATGGGGCGCCCGGTGGCGACGGCTTCGCACCCGAGGCTTTTCAGACGGTGGGCACCCTGGCCACGATCACCGAATTCGCCCACCCGCAGTCGGGCCTGATCACGATTCGCTGCACCGGAACGCAACGCTTTCACATGGACAGCCATGAAAAGCTCAAGCACGGTTTGTGGATTGCCAATGTGTCCCGGCTGGCAGACGATCAGGTGGTCGAAATCCCGGTGGATCTTCGGGGCGTGGCTACTGCGCTGGCCAGGCTGATCGACAGCCTGCTGGCCCGAGCGGTGCCCGCGCAGCAAATGCCGGTGCGCCCGCCCTACCGCTTCGACGATTGCGGCTGGGTGGCCAACCGCTGGTGTGAACTGCTGCCCATGCCATTGACCCAAAAACAAGGCCTGATGACGCTGGACAACCCGCTGGTGCGACTGGAACTGGTGGGCGATTTGCTGGAGCGTAGCGGCATCGCGTCTTGAGGGTTTGCGGGGTCAGTGTGACGGTGGCTTCTGCTTTTAGCCGCTGGCTGTATTTGACAACGGTGTTATGCAGCCTCGATCAGCTCAATATCTTTTTTCAGCAAAGCATTGAGCAAGGCATTGACCGTGGTGCCCTTGGCCTCGGCACGCTTGGCTAAAAAATCCAGCACCTGCGGCTCCAGGCGAACCGGCGGAATCAGGCGCACATCGGGCTTGTAAAATTTGCCCCGCTGAGCATTGGAAAAATCGTATTCATCCTTCATGGTGTTCACCTTTTAGCTGCTTGGCTGTCAATTACTGCAAAGTACCTTATTCATACTGCTTGCGCTCGTTGCGGGTGGCTGCTCTGGCGGAAATGATGCGCACCAGCGCCGTGCTGGGGCCGGTGGCAGTAAACGTATGCACCACCAGCAACAGCGCTCCCTCACTGGAACGCCCCACGCTGATCCAGCGTTCCTCATCCTGACTATGCTCTGCATCAAAAAACGTCAGCGCCAGAGGATCGAGCATCACCGTCATAGCTTGCCTGAAGTCCACCCCATGCTTGCCCAGATTGATGGCAGCCTTATTGTCATCCCAATCGAACTCGTAATCGATACTGCTGCTCACACCGGCACTCCTGCCAGACGCCGTACTTGGTGCTTGAGCAGCATACCGTCGAGCAACTCCTTGACCACCATGCGCTCGCTGCTGTCCAACTGGGCGAGTGCTTCAAAGCGCAAGCGCAAATCATCATCCGGCCCGCGCTCGCCCTCCTCAAATACCAAGCTGTCCAGACTCACATGCAGCGCCTTGGCTAGCCGGATCAGGGCTTCCAGGGTGGGTTGAGCCGACCCCGCCTCATAGCGGCGAATCTGATTCACATGCAGCTCAGCCGCCTCGGACAAAGTCTGCTGGGTGAAATTGGCCGCTTTGCGCAGCTGGATCAAGCGTGCTGAAAAGTGCATGGGCAAAAGCCAAATAACTGCAATGCCATGATTGTAGAACGCGACCCTCAAAAGGGTTTAAAAAACAACAGCTTAAGGTATCAAAGCAAAGAGGGTCAAAACATCCAGGTGACTGCGGCATAGGCCACGTTGCGCACCGGCTGCAGCATCACCTGAGCATTGGCAGGCCCGCCATACGTGCGCAGCCCGCCTTGCAGCTGTACCCGGTCGCCCTGCCAGATCAAGGAAGCGGTCACCACTCGGCCCTGGTCGGCGGGCATGTAGAGCCAGTCCAGCGCCGGTTGCCAGGGGTCGTGCTGCCAGCTCAGGCGGGCGTACAGGTTGCGCTGCGATTGCGCATCCGACCAGGCCTCGGCAAGCAAGCCCAGTTGGTCCGCATTGGTCCAGTTGCCACCCAGCAGGTACTGTGTGACGCCTTTGTCAGACCCGCGCCACGAACCGTGCACTTCCAGCGATTCGCTGGCAACCCAAGCGGCGGCAGCGCCCACACTGGCGCCGCTGTGGGCGCCCAAGCGGGCAAAGCCGTGCCAGTCCACTGCGCCATCGCGCCGGTACGCACGCGCGGCCAAGGCAGGTTCTTGTGCGCCCAGTTCTTGCGCGGATTTGACCGGGTTGACCCAGACCAGCGACCAGGCGGTGTCGGCGCTGAAGTGCTCGGCCATCAACAGCGGCCGCCCCTCGGGCGTGCTGGTGACCAGGGTGCGGCGCTCTTCCTGCTGCACCATGTCGTTGGGGCGATAACCGTAGCCAACATCCCAGGCCACGATTTTTTTGCCGGCGCTGAGCTGCCAGGCGCCGCCGTCATGCGAGGCGTACAACTCATTGATCCAGGCGCGGCTGTCTGTGGTCTGGCCCTGCTGGCCTTGCTGCTGCAGGGTGGCAATGCCGCTCACGCCATGGCCGCTGGCACGCAGCTCGGTTTCCAGCGTGGCGCTGTTGGCAGGCAAAGTGGCCAACCGGTTTTGCTGTGCATCCGTCTGCTGCCCGGTCCACTGCAAACGCACCTGGCCACTGGCCTCGGTTTGCGCCAGACAGGGCACGTTGCCCCCAAGCCACAGCGCAACCAAGCCACTGACAACACAGCACCACGGGCCTCGCATGCTCTATTCCAGCGCCGGGTTTTTGGCCAGAAACATGGGGTTGAGCCAAGTCTCGGGCACCGTGCGGTCTTTGCGGCTGAGGTAGCGCACGCGGGTTTCCTTGTGGTTGCTGATCTGATCAAACAGCACCATCTCGTTCACCATCGTGGGCGCCGTCGGCTTGTCCATCACAAAGCGGGCCTGCTTGGCCAATTTGTCGGACTGCACATACAAATCGGCCCGCACCGGCTCGTGGCGCGCCTTGCCCATCCACAACTCAATGCGCTGGTAGGTGACGCCCTTGCGGCTGGCGTTCAGGCTCAGGTGCAGGCAAACCTGCTGCGCGGCCCCGGGCGTGCCATCACCGCAGCGCTCATCCCCCACCAGTGTGCCGGTGTAGTCGCTGGCCCAGCTCATGGTGGCAATGTCGCCAGTGGACGCATCGCCCAGCAGCTTTTGCATCGGTGTGATGCGCAGCGGGCGCTGGCTATTGGGCATCAAGAGCCAAAAGTCGTCACCCAGCATCAGCACCTTCTGGCCTTTTTCGGCCGGGCTTTGCATCAGCACCAGCGACTGGTGATTGGCCTGCGCAAACACGGTGTAGCGGCGCTCTTTATCGGGCGTGCCATCAGTGTTGAAGATGCTGATTTGGGTGTCCACCTGCAGGTTGTCGGCACTCATGCGGAAGCGGTCGGTGGCTTTGAGCAGTGCGGTCACGTCCTGGGCTTGGGCCACCAAGGCCGTCAGGGAGAGCATGGCGGCAATGAGAGGTTGAAGCAATTTCATGGTCGTGTTTCCGTCAGGGTCAGGTGTGAGCCAGGGCATCGACCACTGGCATGTTGACCGTCTTGCGGGCGACCCAGGCCGAGGCCAGCATGGTGAGTGCCACCATGCCCACAAAGGTCATCAGGTAGAGCAGTGGGTCCATGTTGACGTAGAGCGGGTAGCCCAGCGAGCGCCCGGGCGGTGGCGGCATGTCAATGCGCACGACATACAAGAGCAACGACAAGGCGGCGGCCACCAGAGCGCCCACCAGCGCCCCGACACCGCCCAGCACCATGCCTTCAAGTGCCAGCGTGCGCATCAGCTGACCCGGCAGCGTGCCCAGGGCGCGCAGGGTGCCGATCTCGCGGGTGCGCTCGATGATGGCCATGGCCATGGCGTTGGTCACCACAAAAACCACGATCACGCCAATGATTAGGCCCAGCGCACCAAAAATACGGTTGTACAGGGCACGCACCGCCTTGTAGAAAAAGGCCTGGTCCATCCAGGTCTGCACCGTCAGCGTGGGGTAGGCAGCGGCCAGGCGCTGTTGCGCGCTGAGCGTGGCGTCCATGCGGCTCAGGAACACGCCCAGACTGGACACGCGCTGCGTGTTGAGCAGCTTTTGCGCGGTGGCAATGTCGGTGTAGACCAGTCGCTTGTCGATCTCGGGCACGCCGGTCGCAAACACGCCTTTGACCCGCACGTCCATGGCGTTGAGCGCGCCATCGCTGGTGCTGGCCAGCAACGTCAGGCTGCTGCCCGGCTTGGCTTTGAGGCTGCGTGCCAGGGCGTTGCCCAGCATCACTTCGGGCTCGCCCGCCCCCGAAGCCAGCACGGCGCCTTCAGTCACGGTCAGGAACGGCCCCTTGACGCTGAATTCGGCGTCCGGGTCAATGCCGGTGGCCATCATCACAGTGGATTTGTCGCCATTGCTGATGAGCCCGGTGAACTCCACTTTGGGCAGCACGCTGCGCACCTCGGGGTCGCTCAGCAGGCTGGCCCGCAGTGCTGCGGCATTGTCCAGCCCATGTTGCAGCGGCGTGTCTTCATCGCGGGTGAAATGTTCGGGCTGGCCCAGCACCAAGTGCCCGGCATCACGCGCCGCCGCCTCGGCCAGCGATTCGTAGGTGTACAAGGCAAAGCCGCCGCCCAGCAAGATGGCTGCGCTGCCCAGCGCGGCAATCGACACCGTGACCAGTGAACGGCGGCGGTTGCGCAAGGTGTTTTGCACGGCAAATTTGAGCCAGATGAAATTCATTGCAGTCTCCCGTCAAGCAAAGACACGATGCGGTCGCAGCGGCCGGTCAAGCGGCTGTCATGGGTGGCAATGACAAAGGCGGCGCCCTCAGCATGACCGCGCTCGCGCATCAGCTCCAGCACCTGGTCGGCGGTGTGGGAGTCTAGGCTGGCGGTGGGTTCATCGGCAATCACCAGCTTGGGACGTTTGACCAGCGCGCGGGCAATTGCCACGCGCTGACGCTGCCCGCCCGACAAGGCATCGGGCCGGTGCTGGGCATGGTCCAGCAAGCCCACGGCCTTGAGTTGCGCGGCCACCCGTTCGCGCCGCTCGGCGGCAGGCACCCCGGCAATGAATAGCGGATAGTCCACATTCTCAGCCACCGTCATCACCGGCACCAGGTTGAAGTTTTGAAACACAAAGCCCAAAGCATCTCGGCGCAGCAAGGTGCGCTGGACCTCGTTCAGGCCCAGGACCCGTTGACCATTAAGCACAATGTCGCCCGAATCGGGCGTGTCGATCAGCCCGCACAGGTTGAGGATGGTGCTCTTGCCGCTGCCTGACGGCCCGGTCAGCGCCAGCAGTTCACCGCGCTGCACGCTCAGGTCCACGCCCTGCAGCGCTCTCACCACATGTTCGCCCAGGTGGTAGGTCTTGAACACGGCGTGCAGCTCGATCACGGGGGTCGGAACGGTGCTCATGATGTCTGACCCTTAAGCTGGGCAGCGCGCAAGCGGACCGCATTCTGAAAACCTACTGGTGACTGGGCCAACAAGGGGCTGGCAAGCACCTCAGCCAGCAACTTGGCACCGCGATCATGCCGGTTCATGAAACCGGGCACCGCCAGAAAAGTGTTGGCCGCCGCAAAGCGCACCGTCAGCGCGACGGGCGTGCCGTGTTGCAGCATGGCGTTGTGCGCGGGTGTCAGCAGGGCCAAGGCTTTGTCAAGCAGGGCCAAGCCCTCTTCGGCATAGTGCATCTTCTTCCAGGGCAACCAGGTGGTCGTCGCCTTGAGGGATGTGGAGGCTCCGGCGTAAGCCATCAGCACCGGGTTGTCGGGCTCGATTTTGAGCAGGGCTGCAAAGGCGTCAGTGGACTTTTCAATGGCACTGTCTTGCCCCTTGGTTGCCAGCTGAAACTGGTCATATGCAGGCTGAAACTGAGTCTCTGGAAGCGCGTGAGCCACAGTCACCAGCAGCATGACCAAGCTGCCAACGAGCTTGCGCACAATTATTTTTGAAATGAGAGCAGGATGCATGGGCGAAACCTTTGAGTGCAAGGCGCACTGTGAAAAGATTCAAGCGTAAAGATTTCATGGATTTGACGCACCCCACTTGCGACGAAACGGCTTGAAACGGCCGCGAAACACCCAAACCGGCGCCTGATCAGTGCACCGGGTCCATCGTTTTGGCGGGGGCAATTTTGGGCAGGATCACTTTGAAGGTGCTGCCCTTGCCCACTTCGCTTTTAACCTCGATGCGGCCATCGTGTTTTTTGACAATGCCATAGGCCAACGACAAGCCCAGACCGGTGCCTTTGCCAACGGGCTTGGTGGTAAAAAACGGCTCAAAAATCCGGCCCAGATTCTCGGGTTTGATGCCCTTGCCGGTGTCTTGCACCTCGACCCACACATGGCTGTCGTCTTGGCCGGTGCGCAGCGTGATGGTGCCATGCGCATCAATGGCATGCGAAGCATTGATGAGCAGGTTCATAAACACCTGGTTGAGCTGGAACGGAAAGCATTCGATTTGCGCAATGCCTGCAAACTCCTTGACCACCTCGGCTTTGTACTTCAGCTCGTTCCAGACCACACGCAAGGTACTCTCCATGCCGGCCTCCAGGTCGGCCCACTGACGCTCGGACTCATCCACATGGGAGAAATTCTTCAAGTCCTGCACGATGCGCGTCACGCGCTTGACCCCGTCTAACGACTCCGCTAACAGAGAGACCACGTCTTCACGCAAGAACTCCACGTCGATGTCTGTTTTGAGCTGCCTGATTTCTTGAACCATCACGGCGCTCAGGGAGTCTTCGGCCTGCTCATAGACCGACAGCAGCTTGAGCAAGTTGGTGACATACCCTTGCAGGGAGCCTAGGTTGGAGTTGACAAACCCCACCGGGTTATTGATTTCATGCGCCACCCCGGCCGCCAGTTGACCAATGGAGGCCATGCGCTCGGACTGCATCAATTGGCTTTGCGCTTCTTCCAGCCGCTTGATCAAAATGGCCTGCTGCTCTTTCTCCTGCTGCAAGGATTCATTCACGGCATGAAGGTCGGCCGTGCGGTCCAGCACCCGTTGCTCCAGCAGGTCGCGCGACTCGCGCAGGGCTTCTTCGGCCCGGGTCCGCTGCGTGATGTCCTGAAAACCAAACACGCGACCAATGATTTGCTCACCCAGATACTGCGGGCGCGAGCTGACCTCAAAGACACGGCCATCCTGGTGATGCAGCAAATCCTGCGTTTCACCGTTATCGACAATGGCCCCCAGCCGGGCATTGAGCAACTCGGACTCAAGCGCCCGCCCGGTCACAAAGTCAAGAATTCGCGCATTGTCATGCGAGTCAAGCAGCTCATCCGAGATGTCCCACATCTTGCCAAACACGCGGTTCATGCTGTTAATGCGGCCCTGCCAATCAATCACCAAAATACCGTTGCCGGTGGACTCCAGCGTTGCACGCAACTGCGACAGGGTATGCGCCAGCGCATCCTGCGCTTTGCGTTCATCTTTGGTCTGCACGGCTTGCACCAGCAGCAGCGGCACGCCCTCGTGGTGAAGAATTCGGATGGACTTGCTGACTGTCAACAAATCAGCATTGACGCAGCGATACAAGCCCTCTTGGGTCTGCACCTCAAGATACTGGCCACCGCGAACCTCCTCCCAATAGAAGACATCCTGCAGCGCGCTCTCAATCTCCGTAATCGTCAGGCCTTGAATCTCTTCGAGCGTGTAGCCCAAGGTTTCAAGCACAGGCGCATTGGCCATCAGGATGTTCAGGTCAACCGGATTGACCAGAATCAGCATCTCGGGGCTGTTATCGAGCATGAGCCTGGCCAAATCATTCATGGCTTGACCTCCGGGCCCGAGGCCGCATCAAAGTAATAGCTGACCCGTTTGCGCGGACTTAAGTAGTTATAGACCTCGCGCGGCACCTGGGCGGGCCGGATGGCCTTGGCAATGTTGAACTCGGTCTCGCGTTCCATGTCCAGCAAAATCGCTTCTTCTTTGGGCACCTCGGAGTCGTACACCACCACGGTGGGCTTCATAGGGCGGGCTGTGTTGACGGTGGCCACCATGCCAATGGTGCCATTGGACAATTGCACGATCGTGCCGGGGGGATAGACGCCCAGACACCGGATGAAGACCTGCAGCAGCTTGGGGTCGAACTTGCTGCGCATCTTGGCAAACATCAGCGACAGCGCTTCATGCGGCGTCAGGGCGTCGGCAATGGCTGGCGGATTGCACAGCTCGTCGTAGTAATTGGCAATGACCACGATGCGTGAGAGCAAGCTGGTCGACTCCCCTTTGAGCTTGGCCGGATAACCCGTGCCGTCGAACAACTCGTGATGCTCCCGGATGATGGCTAGCGCGGCCGGTGCCAAATGCAGGCGCTGGCCCAGGGTCACCCCAAATTCGCAATGCATTTCATAAAAATTGCGTTCGGCCTGGGTCAGTGGTTCGGTTTTGCGCAGGATTTTGTCAGGCACCTCTTTGCGCCCGATATCGTGCATCAGTGCCCCAACGCCCAGCACACCCACGACCGCGACCGGGAGTTTGATATCGCGCGCCATCATGATCGAGAGCATGGTGACATTGAGCGAATGAAAGTACAGCTCTTCGCCGCCCATCTTGTCGCCCATCACATGAATGGCCAGCTCCGGCGCCACCAGAATGGAATCCACAATTTCCCCGATGAGCTTGGTGGCCTGCTGCAGGGTCTCCTGCGGGCGGCTGTACATGTTTTTTTCGATATCGCGAATGGTATTGGCGGTATCGATAAACGCATGTTCAATGCGCTCGGCGTCTTGCCGACGCAATTGCATCTGCGCCATCATGGCCCGCTTGGCAACCATGACCGGCGACAGATCGGGGGCCATGACCGGCGGCGCAACCACGCCGGGGGCGGGAACTGGGGGTGGCGCGCTCCCCGGGGGAGGAAAACTTTCGTCACTCAACTCCGGGCTAAAGCGCACGGACTTCAGGCCCAGACTGCGAATGATCTGGATTTGATCTTCTGATTTGATTTTGAAGTGGCTGAATGCAAAAGGGTGTTCAAACCACTTCAGATCAATATGAACGTACTGCCCGACCCGGAGCTGGTCCAGCGTGAGGTAGTGGACGTCCGGGGCTTGCATTTAGGCTTCCCAGCGCACCGTGCCGCTCCAGGCTGTGGCCAGCACCACGACGCCAAAGAAGATTCGGTAATACGCGAACCCGACAAAACTGTGGGTGGCGATGTAGCGCAAAAGCCAGCGGATGCACAGCCACGCACTGATAAACGACACCACCAGCCCCACCACAAACAAGGGCACATCCGCCAACGAGAGCAGACCTCGCTCTTTGTACAGGCTATAGACACCGGCACCAATCAGCGTGGGAATCGCCAGAAAAAACGAAAACTCGGTGGCTGCCTTGCGCGACAAGCCCAGCAACATACCGCCGATGATGGTGGCCCCACTGCGACTGGTGCCGGGGATCATGCCCAGGCATTGCACCATGCCGACCTTGAGCGCATCCAGTGGCGTCATGTCGTCCACACTCTGAATGCGGGGAACGAGCTTGGCCTTTTTTTCGACCCACAAAATGATGAATGCGCCAACGATGAAGGCGCCCGCCACCACCGGCGGATTGAACAGATGGGTCTTGATGGTCTTGTAAATGAGCAGGCCCAAAATGGCCGCCGGCAAAAACCCGATCAACACATTCAGGGTAAAGCGCTGCGCCTGCTTTTCAGTGGGCAAGGCGATCAGCGTGTCGCGGATTTTGTGCCAATAAACCAGGATCACGGCAAAAATGGCGCCGGTCTGGATGGCGATGTCAAACACCTTGGCCCGGTCGTCATCAAAGCCCAGCAGGGCCCCGGTCAGAATCAAGTGCCCGGTCGATGAAATGGGCAAAAACTCCGTCAAACCCTCGACAACGCCCATGATGGCGGCTTTAATCAGCAATGCAATATCCACGTAAATCCCTTATAAGCAACAACAATCAGGCGCGCGGCAAGGTCACGCCGACCTGGCCCTGGTATTTGCCGCCCCGGTCTTTGTAACTGGTTTCGCAAACATCGTCCTTATCGCTTTCAAAGAATAGCACTTGCGCGCAGCCCTCTCCGGCATAAATCTTGGCGGGCAGCGGCGTGGTGTTGCTAAATTCAAGCGTCACGTAACCTTCCCATTCGGGCTCGAACGGCGTCACATTGACGATGATGCCGCAACGGGCGTAGGTGCTTTTACCCAGGCAGATGGTGAGCACATTGCGCGGAATGCGGAAGTATTCCATGGTGCGGGCCAGCGCAAAGCTGTTGGGTGGAATGATGCACACGTCGTCGTTAAAGTCGACAAAGCTTTTTTCGTCAAAGTTTTTCGGGTCCACCACGGTGCTATGGATGTTGGTAAAGACCTTGAATTCAGGGGCGCAACGGATGTCGTAACCATAGCTGCTGGTGCCGTAGCTGATGATTTTGCTGCCATCACGTTCGCGGATCTGGCCGGGCTCGAAGGGTTCGATCATGCCGGTGGTTTCTGCCATGTGGCGGATCCATTTATCGCTTTTGATACTCATGGGAAGAAAGCTCCTGTGTTGCAATGATTGTAAGCAGGCAATCTCACGAATCTTCAAGTTTGACGGGCATCTATCTCGCTATAAATTACATAGCTTCTCACGCAATGATGACGGGGGATACAGGTCTAAATGGCTTGAGAAATAACCGTTCGTTCAATCAAACGATCATCACCCAGCACAATCATGGCGAACAACAATTCGTCCAGACTACCGGCCTGCGCCGTTCTGCGCGCCAGCAAAGGCGTGGCCTGCGGATTGAGGACGACGAAATCGGCTTCACAACCCACCTGCAGGTTACCCACGGCGGGTTGCCCCTTTTGACCACTCAGCCCCAGCGCCTGCGCCGCGCCAAAGGTGTGCTGCCACCACAGGTGCTGCGGCGACAGCGACAGGCCCGGCTTGGTCTGCCCTTCCCGCCCCACGTAATACGCGGCCAGCATGGTGTGAAACGGGCTGAAACTGGTGCCCCCGCCCACATCGCTGGCCAGGCCGTAGCGAAACCCGATGCGATCCGCCCCGGCGTAGTCAAAAAAGCCACTGCCCAGAAACAGGTTGCTGGTCGGGCTGACGGCTGTTGCGGCGCCGGTGTCGCGCATCAGGGCACGGTCGTCGTCGTCAAAATGGATGCAGTGGGCGTAAATGGCACGTTCGCGCATCAGGCCAAAGTCGGCATAGGTGGCTAGGTAGCTGCTGGACGCCGGAAACAACTCGCGCGCCCAGGTGATTTCGTCCTTGTTTTCAGACACATGCGACTGAATCCAGACATCGGGATACTTGGCAGCCAGTTCGCCCGCGCCGCGCAGTTGGGCGTCGCTGCAAGTGGGTGCAAAACGCGGGGTGATGGCGTAACCCAGACGATCCTGGCCGTGCCACTTCTGGATCAAGGCCTCGGTGTCGATCAAGCTTTGCTCGGTCGCGTTACGCGAACCATCAAGCGCGGCGCGGTTGAGCACATCAAACGGGGCGTTTCGGTCCATCAGGCACAAGCCGGTGATCAGACGCATCTGCTGGGCTCGCGCCTGGGTGAACAAGGCATCCACCGACTCGGTGTGCGAGGTGGCAAAACTGAGCGCGGTGGTGACGCCATTGCGCAGCAGTTCCGCTATGAAAAACGTAGCTGCTTGCGCACTGTATTCGGGGGCTGTAAAGCGTTTTTCCTCTGGGAATGTGTAATTCTCCAGCCACGGCAGCAGTCCGTCTGCCGGTGAGCCAATGACGTTGGTTTGCGGGAAGTGGATGTGCAAATCCACAAAGCCAGGGGCGAGGATGCGCCCTGGCAGGTGTTCGATCGCCACCTCGGGGAACTTGTCCTTCAAAGCCAGGTACGGCCCCACGGCTTGCACGACCTGGGTGCCATGCGGGTCTGGCCCCACCACCAGGAGGCCATCTTCTTCATAAATGGCGCTGTGACAGGGCTCGCGGTCGGTGGCGAATCGGAGAATGGCGGCGCGGTAAGCTTTCATGGTGAATGAGCTTAACCGCATTTGCAAATCAGGGCAGCTTACCCTGCACGCCTTGCACCAGCCAGTTCATCTTGAGGATCTGTTCATCAGTGAGGGTCTGGCCTTTGGCAATAGCGACTTTGCCTTCGTTGTCCAGCACGTCCTGGCTGGCATGGAAGGGATGCAGCTTGCCAGCGGCAATGTCTTTTTGGCGCGCCAGCACTTCCAGTTGCACGGGCTTGGGCACTTTGCTGCCAAAACCATCGACCTTGATCATGCCCTCGCGCACGCCGCCCCAGACGCCACCGCTTTTCCAGCTGCCGTCCAGTACGGCTTTGGCGCGCTGGGTGTAGTACGCGCCCCATTGGTGGGTGACGGCGATGATTTGCGCATCAGGCGCAATTTTTCGCATGTCCGAGTGGTAGGCCACGGCCAGCTTGCCGCGTTCCTGCGCCGCGGTCATGACGGCGGACGAGCCGGTGTGAAAAGCAATCACATCGACGTTCTGGTTGAACAGCGTCATGGCCGCATCGCGCTCGCGGGTCGGGTCAAACCAGGCATTGAGCCACACGACCTTGACCTGCGCTTGAGGGTTGACCGAGTGCATGCCCAGCGCAAAGGCGTTGATGCCTTGCAACACTTCAGGAATGGGAAAACCTGCCACATAGCCCGCGACATTGGTTTTGGTCATGCGTCCGGCGGCGATGCCGGCCAGGTAGCGGCCTTCGTAATAACGGGCATTGGCGACTGCGACGTTGGGCGTGGTCTTGTAGCCGGTGATGGATTCAAATTTGACGTCCGGGAACTCTTGCGCGACCTTGAGCGTGGGCTCCATGTAGCCAAAGCTGGGGGTAAAGATCAGCTTGTGGCCGGTGGCAGCCAGGTCGCGAATCACGCGTTCGGCGTCCGGCCCTTCGGCCACGTTCTCGACATAGGTGGTTTTGACCCGCTGGCCCAGCGCAGTCTCCACGGCCTTGCGGCCTTCGTCGTGCTGATGTACCCAACCGGCGTCAAGCAGGGGTGCCACATAAACAAAGCCGATTTTGAGCGGCTCTTTGGGGGCGGCTGCTGCCGGGCTGGATTGCGAAAAAACAGGGGAAATAAAACAAGCGGCCGCGAACGCGGCTACGAGGTTTTTATACATGGTAGTCCTCTACATGGCTCCGAAACACAAAAGGCAAGGCCCGCCGGAGCAGCGGGCCTTGTCGTGATTTTAACCGGGTGCTTGGCCCGGCGCTTTAATTGAAAGTCTCAAAAGCAGCGTTCAAACGGTCGATGTACTGGCGCTTGAGCGAGTCCTGCATAAAGCTGGCCTCAAAACTGTTGTGCGCCAGTTGGTAAGCGTGCTGGGCGCTCAAGCCCAAAGCTGCAAAAGTCTGGGTGAAGTTCTGGTTGATGTAGCCGCCAAAATAGGCCGGGTCGTCCGAGTTGACGGTTGCGACAATCCCGGCGTCCAGCATGCGGCCCAGATTGTGCTGAGCCAAGGTGGGAAACACGCGCAATTTCAGGTTGGACAAGGGGCAGACTGTCAGCGGTATCCGGTCTTTGACCAGCCGCGCCATCAGCGCAGGATCGTTGATGGCCTGCACGCCGTGGTCGATACGCTCGACCTTGAGCACGTCCAGCGCACTCCAGATGTAAGCGGGCGGGCCTTCTTCTCCCGCATGCGCCACCAGCCTGAAACCCAACTCTCGAGCCCGGGCAAAGACGCGGGCAAATTTTTCGGGAGGATGGCCTTTTTCGCTGGAGGCCAGCCCCACACCGACCAGCTTGTCGCGCAGCGGCAGCGCTTGCTCCAGGCACTCAAAGGCGGCTTCTTCGCTCAGGTGGCGCAGGAAGCAAAGAATCAAAGAGGCGCTGATGCCAAATTCGGCTTGGGCATCCGCGCAGGCGCGGTGCAGGCCGTTAATGACCACGTCCGTGCTCACGCCATGGCCGGTATGCGTCTGGGTGTCGAAAAAAATCTCAGCATGCACCACGTTGTCTGCCGCTGCGCGGGCCAGGTACGCATGCGTCATGTCATAAAAATCCTGCTCGGTGCGCAGCACCAAGGTGCCCTCATGGTAGATATCCAGAAAGTCCTGCAGGTTGTCAAACACATAGGCGCGGCGCAGCGATTCAACATCCGGGTAGGCCATCGAGACGCCATTGCGCTGCGCCAGGGCAAACATCAACTCGGGCTCCAACGAGCCTTCAATGTGCATGTGCAGTTCTGCTTTGGGCATGAGCCGCAACAGGTCCGGCAAACGCTCGGCAGAAACTGGTTTAATTTTCAACATGGTCACTTATCCTCAAATGGGCGATGGGGGAAACCGCTGCAGACTTGTCCTTTGCGGTAATGGGCAGGCGTGCCGTTCTCGTCTGAATGATCCATTTTGACACTTCATTTTGTGTCGGTGCGGCTGGAATGCGTGCATGAAAGAGTTTGCTTGAGCCCACGTCTGCTCCAATACCATAATCACCCCATGTTGAACGCCCCTATGAACAAACGACCTCTCATCGACTTCACCGAACTTGAATCTGCGCTGCAAACCTTCGCCGATGAGCGGGACTGGCAAAAATACCACTCACCCAAGAACCTGGCCATGGCCTTGACCGGCGAGGTGGGTGAACTTGTGGAGATATTCCAGTGGCAAACCGAGGCACAGTCGCACTTGGCTGCCAGTGACCCCGCCACTGCGCAGGCGGTGCGCGATGAACTGGCCGATGTTCTGCTTTACCTGGTTCGTTTGTCGTCTGTACTGGGCGTTGACCTCAACGAGGCGGTGGTGCAAAAGCTGGAGAAAAACGCACAAAAATACCCCAAGGGCGATTCGACGCCCAGCCGCTGAATCCCAATTGGCTGACCCGCTATCGGGTGAGTTCAGCAATAACGCGACTGTGTTGCGGATAACTGGCCGACAAAGCCGCCCGATCAGCAAGACAAAAATCAGCAAAGTCAAATCCCGGCGCCACGGTACAGCCCACCAGCGCAAACGTCCCGCCAGCAGCGACCCGCGACGCAAACCAGGTATTAGCGCGAACCACGTATTGATAGACCTCGCCCCGCAAAATATCGGTGCCCAAGCGGGTGCACCGCAGTTCACCCAACGTCGTCAGTTCCAACACCTCCAGCGTTTGACCGGCGTAGAAGTGCCACATTTCATCCGATTTGATTCGATGAAAAGCCGAAAAATTGTCCTTTTCCAACAGAAAGTAAATCCCGGTGCTGACGTTACGCTGGGCACCCCTCGTCACGTCCAGCATGTGATCACTGCGGTACGTTTCCTTGAAAAACCCACCCTCAGGATGGGCTTGCATCTGGAGTGCTTCAATATAGGTTTGCGCCGTGTGGGTCATGTCGCTATTTCACCCAGTCGACCTTCACGAAAATCACTGATCGCCTGATGAATTTCCTGCTGGGTGTTCATGACAAACGGGCCGTACTGGGCAATGGGTTCATTGAGCGGCTGGCCCGCTATCAACAGCACTTTGGCATCTGCCGTGGCTTCGATCACGACGCCATCTGATCCTGCGTCATTGGTCAACAGGGCCATACGCTGCACGGGAACAGCTTGGCCTGCAATGCTCACTTCACCCCGATAAACATATACAAACGCGTTATGACCGGCAGGCAATACCTGCTCGAAAAGCGATCCGGCGGGAAGATGAATATCCAGGTAGATCGGCGCCGTTGCATCGCGCGTCACGGCACCGGTCACACCGTGGCTGATACCGGCAATCACGGTGACCGCAACACCTTGCGGCGTCACAAAATGAGGTAATTCCTGCGTCTTGAAGTCGCGGTACCAAGGCGCCTTCATCTTGTCACACCCCGGCAGGTTCAGCCAAAGCTGAAAACCCTCCATCACCCCGTCGCTCTGCTGTGGGATTTCAGAGTGGATCACACCGCGACCTGCGGTCATCCATTGCACACCCCCGCTCTCAAGCAAACCTTCGTGCCCGGCGCTGTCGCGGTGCAGCATGCGTCCGGCAATCATGTAAGTGACGGTTTCAAAGCCGCGGTGCGGGTGGTCGGGAAAGCCGGCAATGTAGTCGTTGGGATTGTCACTGCCAAAGGCATCGAGCATCAGGAAAGGGTCTAACCGGCGCTGCAGGTCTTGTGTCAACACCCGGGTAAGTTTGACGCCCGCACCGTCCGAGGTTGCTCGCCCAGCAATCAAGCTTTCAACTTGACGAGCCAATAAAACGGGTTGCTTATTCAAGGTAGGCGATGTCATTCGAGGCTCTTCATGATGGCAATAAGAATTTAATGGTACTGAGATACAACACAACTCATTTGCGAGCCAGATAAACACCCCATACCGCCATTGCCATGCCAATGAGTGCGACACCAGAAAATGTGTCGCCAAACAGTCCCCAGGCGAGCAAGGCCGTGCATGGCGGCACCATGTAAAACAAGCTGGCGACGTTGACTGCGTCACTGTGACGAATCAGCCAGTTCAGCAGACTGATGGCACCTACGGACAACACCAATACCAGCCAGCCCAAGGCGAAGTAAAACTCGCCCACCCATTCCACGCGAAAACTCTCGGTCAGATAGGCCAACAAGCACGTCGCCAACGCCGTCGGCAGGAACTGCGCAACCGATCCGGTTCGCCAGTCAAAAGACTGGCAGAAACGCTTTTGGTAAAGCGTCCCTGCAGTGATACCCAGCAGTGCAACAAGGGCGGGTAAAAGCGCCTGGATACCAAAATCTGCTCCGACTTTGCCAAAGACCACCAGCCCCACACCGACAAAACCAAGTACCAGTCCGATCCATTGACGTTTCAGGACCGTTTCGCCCAGCCACCATCCGGCGGCGACGGCTGTCAGCAGAGGTTGCACACCCACGACAAGACTAGTCACGCCAGCGGGCAGCCCCTTGGAAATCGCCATGAACACGCCACCCAGATATACGCCATGGACCAATAACCCGGCCACGCCAATATGAAACCAATCCCGGGCCGAAGCGGGCCATGGCGCACGCGAGACCACCGAAACCAGCGTCATAAAGCAGATAACCGCGATGTAGCGCAAAAGCAGGAAAGTGAGCGGCTCGGTGTGCGGCAAGCCCAGTCGGGCACCGATAAAACCGGTTGACCAGAGCAGGACGAACAAAAATGGAAAGGCGCGACTAAAGCGGGAAGTCATGGCTATAAATGCCTAAACCGGTTGTTTGAATCGGAACTGGACAGAGCCTGCCAGCGCTGCCAATAGGTCAGAGCGACGCGGTAGGTATTGGCCTGAACTCTGATAGTACTGTCAATCACGCGTCCGTACCCGCCGGCCATGGTCATCACCACGGGAAGCCGGTGACGCCAGGCCCAGTCAAAAACACATTGATCACGCGCTTGCATGCCTGAGTCGGTCACCGCAAGCCGCCCCAACCTATCATCTTCATGGGGGTCGGCGCCAGCGAGATAGAAGATCAAGTCAGGCTCAAATCGACGATCCAGTTGATCGAGTCCCTGCGTCAAGGCATCCAGATATGGCGCATCCTCGCAGCCGTCGGGTAATTCAATATCGCAATCGCTCTTTTGCTTGCGTACCGGAAAATTCTTGCCCCCATGCAGTGAGAGTGTGAAAACCGATTCATCCTCTTTAAAAATTCGCGCAGTGCCATCGCCTTGATGGACATCCAGGTCGACGATAGCGACTTGTAAGGGGCGTTCACGCGGTTCACGTCCACAATACGACCACTCGGACTGCATGACCCGGGCGGCTACGGCGACGTCATTGAAAACACAAAACCCACTGCCCTTGTCTGGATAGGAATGATGTGTTCCACCCGCCAGATTAGCAGACACCCCTGAGCCTCCAAGCGCGGCCCGATCGGCTTGCAAGGTACCGCCGACAGACCGGCAGGCTCTTTCAGCCATGCCAGTACTCCACGGAAAACCGATTTCACGCTGTTCCGCGGCAGTTAGCTCGCCTCGGGTCACTGCGCTGATATAGCGCTGCGTGTGGACCAGAGATAACTCATCCATAGCGGCCGGCAGGGCCTCTTGCATTTCAATGGCGGGCATCTCCTGCTCCAGCCGCTCGCGCAAGATGGCATATTTCTCCATTGGGAAACGATGCCCGTGAGGCAATGGCAGCACAAAATGATCAGCATAAAAAGCTTGCATGGCTGGCTACCCTAGTGTTTAATTGCATTAATAGACATATTTAAGTATCATCCAGCGTGTTCAATACAAGCCGGGGGTGGTCATGGCGCGAGTCGCAGCGAGCGTAACGTGTAGCGATCAGGAGCGTAAAGAGTTGGA
>Ga0209123_1000304_pt1 | contig 69475 bp, 69 predicted proteins | sample BarGraIncu00431A_FD_184500 | JGI IMG/M metagenome (GOLD analysis project Ga0209123, IMG submission 184500) | Arctic peat soil microbial communities from Barrow, Alaska, USA - Barrow Graham LP Incubations 004-31A (SPAdes) (version 2) | ecosystem: Environmental > Terrestrial > Soil > Wetlands >... | reverse complement strand
TGACATCCGTACGAATACATTTTATCTTCGAAACTAATATCGACATGACCTAACGATTGAGGTCCGTCTTTATGAAAATGGAAGTAGATTTCGAGTTCATTGGATAATTGAAAATCTGACGGCGCAGCTGTTTGAAAGGGTCGATGGTTTCCGTTCCCTTCAAGCACATTGTAGACACGTTGGGGTAAGAACACCGAAATCATCAGCGGTAGCGGAAAATGAATGTGTCGATTGATTCGATCTTTGATTTTTGCGCCCAAAAATTGATTGACAGAGATACTGATCTGTACGACTCCGTAAAATATAAGAAAAGCGCTGGCTACATAAGACAGTGTAAAGATGTTGGGTAACGGGTTCGTCAGTAGGATCAAAGCGAACACCAAGGTGATCAAAGCATCCAAAGCGACAAAAACACGATTCCCGACACGATCGACATGAAACGCATAGAGACTGATAAATTTTACCAAAGCACTGAGAAGTGCCCATAATCCATACAGAAACGGAATCATGGCTGTAAAGAAAGTCGGGAATTGCAAAACCAACAGGAATAAAATAAATATAAAAGATCCGTAAAAAAGTCCTTCGGATCGGAGCCTTTCATCTTTTTCCAATAAGCCGGTAGCGATTCGAAAGAGACTCAATAACAACAATAACGAACAATTGATTACAAACAACATATCTAAAATCCACTTCGTCCTGAGTAACAATATGATTCCCATAAACAACAGTAAACATCCGTAGATCAGAATCGTCGTAGATTTAACCCTATCACGCATCATTGAAATCACCCTTATCTTATCTTATTGTACTCACTTATTTCACTTTGGTCAATTAATTGATGAAAGTATTGTTTTACTTGTAGTGATTTGATACACTAGTTAAACAAGAGGTGATACTATGGCAATTCGCAAGGATGATAAATTTGATGCTTTGTTTGCTGGAATTCTCAAATTAGGATCAATCGAGGAGTGTTACGATTTTTTCGACGATCTCTGTACACGCGGTGAACTGATCGATATGGCCGATCGTTATGAAGTCGCCAAACTTCTGATAACCGGTACAACTTATGAACAAATCGAAAAGAAAACCAAAATGAGCAGTGCAACTATTTCACGCATCAATCGATGTCTTCAACAAGGCAACGGCGGCTATAACTTGGTGATTACAAGAACGAAAAAATAAAAATCGTTCTTTTTTTTACTTTATCCCTTTACTTTGCTAAAGTGTTAAAGTATAATAGCCTCATGTTACCGAAGGGACGGACTAAAAAAACTATGAAAAAATTACTTGTACTTCTGATGATCGTACTACTCAGCGCATGCAGCGCAACTGCCAAAGCAGACACTTCACTTCAAAAAGTGATCGACAGCGGAAAATTGATATTCGGTTATACTGAATACCCACCGTTGGGATTCACCGTTGACGGTAAACCGACCGGATTTGATGTTGAAATCGCCACTGAAGTCGCTAAGAGTTTGAATGTAACCTTAGTACCTCAATATATCGACTGGGATTCAAAAGTATTGGAATTAAACAACCGAAACGTTGACGTTATCTGGAACGGTCTGACGATCACTGCCGATCGCGAAAAAGAAATGACATTTTCGAAACCTTATTTAAACAATCGAATCGTTATCCTCACGTTATCAGGAACTTCCATCAGTAAACTATCTGATCTGAACGGCAAAAAAGTCGGAGTTGAACTTCAAAGCAGCGGACAACTTGCCGTTGAAGAAAACAAAACAGTTGCTGCCTCGATCAACGAATTAGTCAAATATACGACGATCACTGAAGCCATTCTGGATTTAAATGCCGGAGGCATCGATGCTATCGTAGCCGATGAGATCTTCGCCCGTTACGCTACGAAGACAAGTCCGACATTATATAAAATCGCTGATGAAGTATTCAATTCCGAGAACTATGGAATTGGCTTCCGTAAAGGTGATATCACATTACAAACCAAAGTCGATTCCATTCTGGATGACATGGCCAAAGACGGAACCGCTGCCGCCATTTCAATCAAGTGGTTTGGCGAAAACGTCTTTATCCGCTGATGTTTGATTACTGGTTAAAAATAATCCCGTCCATTGTGGCGGGATTCTCTGTCAGCGTATCCGTCTATGCGCTGACTTTACTGTTTTCACTTCCTTTAGGTTTAGCTCTTGCGATGGTTGCCCGCACCAACAATAAAGTTGCAGTACGTGCTGTCTCGATCTTTACATGGATCTTGCGCGGAACACCGTTACTACTTCAACTTTATATTACGATGTATGCCGTGCCACTTATTATTCCGATGCGGATGAATCGTTTCTTTGCCGGGACATTTACATTCGTGATCAACTATGCAGCCTATTTTACCGAGATTTTCCGCAGCGGTCTGGCCATTATTCCGTTAGGGCAGTGGCAAGCCGGGCAAGTCCTTGGTCTTACCAAACCGCAAATATTCTTTCACATCATCGTTCCGCAGATGTTCAGAAATGTCCTTCTTCCGCTTGTCAACGAAGCCATAACTTTGGTCAAGGATACATCGCTGTTGGCTGCCATTGCGCTTGCTGAAATGCTGCGCAATGCGAAAGAGATCATCGGTCGCGATCTGCGCATGGATGCGCTTGTCATCGCAGGACTGATTTATCTTCTCTTCAGTTACTTAGTCGTCATGATCGGTAAACAGCTGGAGAAGAAGTACCTGAACCAGGTATAGGAGGAACATATGCTACAACTACAAAGTGCCGGTTATTCCTACGGTGAAAATACTGTTCTGCAGGATATCAGTTTTACGATTCAACAAGGTGAGATTGTCGGGATTCTCGGACCCAGCGGCAGCGGAAAAACAACCCTGCTTAAAATACTCAGTCACTTAGCGGAACTGGAAACAGGTTCCTATCGGATCAATGACACGTGGATCAGTAAAAACGGTGTCCTTTCGGCACCTAACGTGATCTCACAGGCAATGTCCGAAGTCGGAGTTGTATTCCAACAATTCAATCTTTTTCCGCATATGACGGTCTTAGAAAATGTTGTGTTACCGTTGAAACTTCGCAAAAAACTATCAAAGGAAACCTGCCGTACCGAAGCGATTGAAATGTTGAAAAGTATGGATCTGCAAGATAAATTAGAAAGTTATCCGCACCAACTGTCCGGCGGTCAACAACAGCGTGTCGCAATCGCTCGCGCGTTGATTTTAAAGCCTCAGATCCTTTTGATCGACGAACCAACTTCAAGTTTAGATGCAGCGATGACCCAAACGGTTATCGAAATTCTGCGCACACTCAACACCAAGGGCTTGACGTTGATCTTGATCACCCATGATTTGATATTCGCCAAAGCTCTTTGTCAACGCGTGATTGAAATCGGTAACGGCCGTCTGACGAAAGATTGTGTTGCCGACGAGTATTTTCCGACGCTGTGATTTCATCAGAATTTCATCCAATATAAGCCCTGTTCCCTTGAGTTGAAGTGATATCCGATATATAATGTAACTGACAACTTGGTAAAGATTCATGTTGTCAATAATCAACGTTCTATTTCCCTAGTATCCGCTAATTTGATCCCTTCTTCATTTCCCTCCAAAAAATTAAGACAGGTTTCGGATCACAGAGAAAACTTATTTCCAATTAAAAGCGAGGCAACTCGCTTTTAATGTGGATTGGTTGAACAAACCGCAGTCCTGCTTTATAATCATAACTAGGTGAAAACATGAAAAAATTAGTTGTTGATCTTCAAGAATGGTATATCCACAATCAGCGTGATCTGCCTTTTCGCATCACAAGTGAACCCTATGCGGTTTGGGTAAGTGAAATCATGGCCCAGCAGACGCGCATCGATACGATGATTCCCTATTATCTTCGTTGGATGTCAAAGTGGCCGACCATCAATGATCTTGCACATGCACCGATCGAAGATGTATTGAAAATGTGGGAGGGTTTGGGCTATTATAATCGAGCGCGAAAACTTCATGAGGCTGCTGTTAAATTGGCAACAGAAAAAGACGGTCAATTTCCGACTTTACATGCAGAAATTCTTGATTTGCCCGGAATTGGGCCATACACCGCTGCCGCGATCGCATCGATTGCGCTTAATCTTCCTTTTCCGGCTGTTGACGGAAATGTTTTGCGAGTCGTAAGCCGATTGAAATGTATTGAAGAAGACATCGCAAAGCCGATCGTCATTGCCCGTGTCACCGAGATCATGCAAGGATGGATCAGCCAAGGTACACCCAGGATCTTTACACAGGCAATGATGGAGCTCGGTGCTTTGATCTGCATCCCTTCGACTCCGAAATGTGCTGTTTGTCCGGTACAGGGTGATTGTCGGTCGTTCGCAGAGAATCGACAAACGGAATTCCCTGTTAAAAAACCGAAGACTGCTGTCCCAAGTGAACACTATGATTGTTACTTTATCCGAAACAGTGATGGTTTGATCGCCTTGACACTGGATAATGACGACAGTCTGATGAACGGATATTATCGCTTTCCGCAAAAAAAATCCTTTAATCAGGATCAACTGAGAGAAATTCAATTCAATGCCCATGTCAAACATGTATTCAGCCATAAGATTTGGGAAATCGATTTCTATACGGCAGAAAACATCGACAATCATGACGATTATATATGGGTTAGTGAAGAACGATTGAATGAATTGCCGCTCATTACCGCTCATCGAAAATGGTATAAGAAACAACAATAAAAAAGATCGCGGTCAATTGAATTGGCTGCGATCTTTTAATTGATTCTGTTCATGATCGGATGATTTTCATTCATCTGAAGTAAATCCCACATGTTTCCGTAAAGATCTTTGAATACCGCGACCATTCCGTACGGTTGTAGTTTCGGTTCTCTGACGAACTCGATTCCCACGCTTTTCATTTCATTGTAGTCCCGCCAGAAATCATCAGTGTTCAGAAACAGGAATACCCTGCCTCCTGCTTGATTGCCAATGAACGGTATCTGTTCGGGTTTCGATGCTTTTGCCAACAGGAGTGTCGTTCCCAACGAACCGGGCGGTGAAACAACGACCCAACGTTTGTCCTGTTCCGGCTGGCAGAGATCTTCGATCAGCGTAAAATGTAATTTTTTTGTATAAAATTCGATCGCATCATCATAGTCATCAACGACCAGCGCAATATGAATAATGGATTGGATCATGAATTTTCACCTCGGAGTTCATTAACGAATCAAACTGATTTTACTCTCAAACAGATCCTGGATCATCGATCTCACCTGCATCGACTGCATAATGGCAGGCCATTTTTCTTTGACTTCAGCTGCTCCCAAAGCAACGACCTCTTTACCCTTGCCGATATCGAACGTATTGATCTGTTTGATCATCACATTCAGATTAAAGTTCGATTGACGAATCATACTATTCTGTTGTTCGGTGATCATAACATCCATCGTTCGGGTAGCCACATCGACTACATTATTGGTGACATGGTATTCGTCAGGACCGTCCATCGTAACCGACAGGATACGATTTGCTTTCATGATTTTTAAAGGTGCCACCGGTAAATTCATTTTAACGCCGCCGTCTACCAATTGCATCTCATCAAAATTTTTCGTATTGAATACAATTGGAAATGAGCATGATGCTCGTACGGCTTGGGTCAACTCGACATCATCACGGACAATAATATCCGGTTCATTTCTGAAAGAGTGTTTATCATTCGTGAAAATCACTAATTTTCCCGAAATCAGATCAACGGACGTAATAGCGATCGGTAATTTGAGATCTTTGATGTATTTTACATTGAATTTGTCATATTGATTCTGCAATAACGTTTCAAGTGCATCTGCATCGATGAATCCGTCGATCCGGTTCTTACCAAACGGCAAAATACGCAGGCTGGGTCGAATAAATACTTTTTTGTCGACGAAATATTTTTCCAATTCAAACATGCATTCTTCCAACACATCAGCTGTGGCTCCGCACGCTTTGAGCGATGCAATGACCGATCCCATACTGGTGCCCGCAATACAGTCGATCGGAAGGTTGTTTTCTTCCATTTCGCGTATCACGGCAATTTGACAGTATGCTTTCATACCGCCGCCGGATAATGCCAGACCTAGTTTTCGTTTCATTATGCTTCCCCCTCTTATTCAGTCTGCGTAGTCGTTTTTTTGACTATGTGTCTTTTCCCGCTGATCTCATCGCAATCAAACCGAAGTATTTTGATCGCACGCAGGTGACGCTCATCAAATTTAAATTGCGTTCCTTTTTCATACTGTGACATGATCAGTTCAAGGCCGTGTCGGCGTTCGCTTTCATCTTCAACGATCCGAATGTTGCCGGGAGCCATGATGCTTTCAAATTCCATTGTATATTCACAGGCATGGATCGAACGGACAAGTCGGTTACTGGTATCCATGGCAATAAACGCAGATGAATTAGCTCGAATCACATTCAGTTTACGTCCTTCGACAGCACAGTGAAAATAAAATCTAAAAGCAGCATCCATCTCTTCAAATCCGAAATTCATCGTAACTACATAAGGCTTGTCGCAGTCGATCAAGCCGACATTCACTGTCTCACATTTCTCAATTACTGATTTTAGTTCTTCCCGAACGATTTCACGGTCTTTTCTTCGCATTTTATCGTACTCCATTCTAATTTCATTGTACATTCTGATAAAAAAAGAAGCAAATGATTCTGCCCCTTTTATTTGACTTCTTATGATACGATTCAACTTTCGGTATAGGATTCTTCGGTGATCTCATTTCTGATCCATTCTCTTCCATCCCGTTTTAAAAGGTCGACAGATGCGTCAGGACCATCTGTTCCGGCTGCATAATCAACGATCGGTAAAACCAGTTTCTTACGATAAAGATTGATAGATTCAGCATAGTGCCATGTCAGTTCTACCTGATGCCACGACGCGAATAATGTATCGTCACCCTTGACGGCTTCCAACAGTAAACGTTCGTAGGCTTCCGGAGTATTGATACGATTCTCGTAAATACAACTCTGACAGAAATTCATGAATACCGTACTGATGTCATTCATGGTTCCCGGTTTCTTGGCATTGAATCTGAAATAAACACCTTCATCCGGTTGAATTTTTATGATCAAGAGGTCTTGTTGCGGTTCTTGCGAAACGAACAGATCCGTCGCCTGCGGTTTAAACTGGATACTTACATAGGTCGATCGTTCATCCAAACGCTTACCGGTCTTTATGTAGAAAGGTACGCCCTTCCATCGCTCTGAATCGACTTCGAGTTTCAACGCGATAAACGTTTCCGTAGCCGAATCTGCCGCTACATTTTCCTCTTGCCGATAAGCAAGCGATGTTCCGTCAGTTGATGCCGTATATTGACCGAAAACGATGTTATCTTTGATTTCATCGCTGCCAAGTCCGCGCAAGTTCTCCAAAACATCGGATTGCCGTTGTCGAATATCTTCGGCTTTCAATGAGGTCGGTTTTTCCATCGCAATAAAGGATAGGATCTGAAACAGATGATTCTGTACCATGTCTTTAAGCGCTCCGGCATTATCATAGTATGCTCCGCGGTTTTCAACACCGACGATCTCGGAAGCTGTTATCTGAACATTTTCGATGAACCGATTGTTCCAGATTCCTTCAAATACACGATTTGCGAAGCGCAATGTCATTATGTTCTGGATCATTTCTTTACCGAGATAATGATCGATCCGATACACATTTGATTCTCCGAAGGCTTTGCATAGTCCTTCATTCAAATTTCGCGCATGCGCCAGATCTTCTCCGAACGGTTTCTCCAGAACGACACGATGGATCGCACAACGATCCAATTGACCGCTGTTTTTCAAATTGTCGGCGATGATTGAAAAGTAGTTCGGAGCGACAGCCAGATAGTAGATATTAACGGTTGAACTTTGATTGTTTTCGAATCTGTCATAATCAGCTAATTTTTTATAATCTTCAAGGATTGTCATTTCCAGCTTTACATATTCGATATGTGAACTCAATCGCTGAAATATCTCTTCGTTAAACCCAAAACGTGAATTTTTCTCGACCCACGGCCTGACAACTTTCAGGTATTCCTCATTTGACCATTCTCTTCGGCCGATACATAACAGTTTAAAATTTTTACCCAGTAATCCGCGTTTTTCCAGATTATAGAAAGCCGGAATCAGTTTTCTGAACGTCAGATCACCGGTCGAACCGAATATCGTGAACAGTACCGGTTGATCCAACAGTTCATTCATGTGCGATACCTCCGAATAAATGATGGAAACTTCCTTCCCTGTCGATCCGCTTGTATGTGTGAGCCCCGAAGTAGTCACGTTGTGCCTGCACTAGATTGGTAGGTAATTTTTCACTGCGATATGAATCATAGTAACTCAAAGCACTGTTAAAAGCACTGACCGGAATTCCGTTCAGCACAGCAGAAGAAATGACTGTCCGCCAATCTTTTTGAATTTCGGCCAGCGTTTGCGTAAAATACGGATCCAACAACAGATTTTTAAGAGTCGGATCATTTTGGTAAGCTGCTGCGATGCGGTTCAGAAATTTAGCGCGAATGATACATCCGCCTCTGAAAATCTTGGCGATCGATTGATAGTCAAGTTTCCATCCGTTAGCCTGAGCAGCGGCTTCCAACAACGAAAACCCTTGCGCATAGGAAGCTATTTTACTGGCATATAGAGCATTTTTGACCTTCTCGGCAAAAATACCTTTGTCGGTAGTTAACGTCTCAGTAACGACTCCTACCAAAACTTGAGATGCTTCTTTGCGTTCTGCATCATACGCAGAAATGAACCGAGCATTAACCGCTGCCGTGATGATGGATGCGTCGACACCTAAATCCATTGATTCCTTGCTGGTCCAAACACCGGTACCTTTTTGACCGGCTGTGTCTTTGATCATATCGATCAGATCACCCTCACTCAAATCATCTTTTTCACGGAAGATCTCAGCCGTGATCTGAATCAAGTAACTATCAAGCACTCCTTCATTCCATGCTGAAAACGTTTTCGCAAGTTCGGCATTGCTGAATCCGCCGATGTGTTTGAGAATATGATAGGCTTCACTGATCAATTGCATATCAGCGTATTCGATACCGTTATGGACCATTTTCACATAGTGTCCTGCTCCGTCCGGACCGATATAAGTTGTACACGTTTCTCCTTCGGCAACAGCACTGATCGCAATCAAGACATCTTTGATCAGATCATAAGATTCGATACTTCCGCCCGGCATGATCGCCGGTCCGTGACGCGCACCTTCTTCACCGCCGGATACACCGGTTCCCATAAATCGGAAACCTTGTTGTTTAAGTTCGCTTTCACGGCGGATTGTATCTTTGTAGTAAGAGTTTCCGGCATCGATGATCAAATCCCCTTGTTCCAAAAACGATGTTAATTGTTGAATCATGTCATCGACCGGCTGACCGGCTTTCACCATGACAATGATGCGTCTTGGTAATTCCAGTGATCCGACAAATTCTTCAATCGTTTTTGCGACAACGAGATCACGATCAGGATTTTCGTGGGCAACTTTTTCACTGACTTCATATGTCCTGTTATATATAGCGATGGAAAAGCCATGATCCGATATATTCAAGGCCAAGTTTTTACCCATTACTGCCATTCCGATAATACCTACTTGTTGTTTTTTCATACAGCCACTTCCTTATGCATTTATTGTACCGTAGTACACAACGATTTAAAAGTGCAACGCAACAATATCTTGCTCCGGCAATGACTCATTTACGTCGACCGGCATGATCGGTAAGTACGCATACCAATGATTTTTTACATATTTGACTGTACAGCTGTTGATACGGCAGCCTTCGATCATCGTCTTTTGAAACGGTCGAACGATACATGCCAAACTGATATTCGGTTTCCCGAAATCACTTCCCAATTCAAGCGTTAAAACATCTTCACTAAGTTTAAAATTATCCGACCAGCGACAGTATTCTTGATTCATCTCAACTTCGGTTATATCATTGGATCGCAGCTTTTCAGCACGCCGGGTGGCATCATAAAAAATCTGGTGCTTACTGCCGCGGGTCAATAAGTTCGACATTTTCGATTCTGACAGATTTTTCCCTTCTAAAAGGTATTTCATCGACGTTCTCATTTCATGAAAATAGGTTTCTTGACACAAGAGCAGGATCCTTTCTTGGATCGGATCAGGAAAAAAAAGTACTTTTGCCCACAACATCGTTTTCACCTCCGCTATTCTGATATGCATCAACAGTCGATTTCCTTTTCCTCTTATCAGCGGAATAAATATTGATAATAAATAATGTGAAAATTGCTATATAATAGAATTAGCAGTGGGGGTGTTCGATGAAATCAATAAAATCATATAGTCGATTACTATTGATCCTTAGCGGTCTGACTGCATGTGCAGCCGGCTTTTTCCTTTTCTATCACGATAATGCAGGTGAATCAATTGCACTGTTTTTTCTGAGTATCATTTTAATGACAGTTGTCTTTCTGATGACAGGATATGAGATCTATTCAGCGATGCATAACGATTTCCTTGATCAATCACAGATCGAACAATCAAACTCATCCCAAATGGAGATCAGAACCGAAATTGATGAAACGCCCGAAGTTGAAATCACTGAGTTAGATCGACCCAAGACGTCAATGGAGATCATTACGGAAACAAACGATGCGGAGTCAGATCTAACTTTCTCAGATGATCCGGACGAAAGTAAAAAAACCGATACCGGCTCTGTTCCGGTTGAGATCATTCAGGTAGAAGATATATCAAATAATTCAGATTCAGATGATACAAATGATCAACATCCGGAATCTCTTGAAATGTCATCCGTCGATACCCAATCGGAATTTCATACAGAGGAAACACCGCCGATTGAATCATTGACAGAAGAAGATCAAGATTCGGAAACTGATCTCGAAAAAGTACCAACCTCAAATCTCCCTGCGGTTTCTGCTTTAAAACCAAAGAACCCTTTGAAACGCCTGCTCGGCAATAACAAAAAACATAATTTGAATAATGTTTACTATGGAGATTGGATAGAGTTAGAGGATTCATACGGTATTTTCTCGGATCTCAAAGAAATCAATGTAGAAAACCGACAAACCAATATTTCTAAGCTTATCGGTGGTGAAGTTTTGAAATATGACTTCTATATTTGGGAAGGTCACCCTGCCGTTCACCTTCTGAACAATAAAGAATCACTCGGTGTTCTTCCAAAAGCACTTTCCTATCAGTTGTGGGAGTTGAAAGATCACATCGATAGGATCTCAGTTAAAAATATCCGGCACGCAAAAGTAAATCAAATCAGTGTCAGTATCAGTTTGAACCTCACAGCCAAAACGAAATTGATTGAAATGTTCGGAGATCAATTTCCCGAATCAACAGTGAAGCCAAAATAAAAATTCTTGTGTTAGACTTTTTTATTGCTGTCCTATTTGAAACCGTAATTTTTTAGTCGAATCAAAAAATTATTATTGATCAGTTTTTTTGTAAACAATTCTTTAAAAGTTAATGATTTCGTTTTATTTTCATCTCTGAGTTTTTCCAGTTCAAGACTGATATTTTCTTTATCCGCCATCAGATCATAATAGAAATCCTCAAATCTTCCTAATAATTCGATTGCATCACCCGAGTATCCTTCTGAGTGATGTGAGATAGAGTTGTCGGCTACATACGTTTTACCGTCCGTAATGGATCTGACTGTCAATCTTCCCATTTTATCCTCCTTTTAGGTAATGAACCTGACCTAAATCCAAATCAAGTATACTTGTTTTACCACAGGTTATTTTGTGTTACAGAGTCGAAATCATTTGATCCAACGATTCAGCGAACTTATCATCATTCTGACTTGTTCGTTTCTTAGGTCCTTTGAAATGGCTTTTACCGGAGGATCTCCTGACTTTTTGAGCTTGATGTCGATCAGAAAGCATTTGGTCGATATTATCGTTGGTATACCGGATTCCATTCTGATGGATCACAAAAGCACCTTTTCCCAGTGCCATCGCCGCAACTCCATAATCTTGCGTCACGACAATATCTCCTTTTGAACATCTGTTGATCAGTGCATAATCCACCGCGTCTGCTCCTGCGCTGATCTGAACGACTTCACTGTAATCCGATTGCAGCATATGATTGAAATCACAAAGCAGCACCACCGGAATGTTGTGATAAGCGGCGATGCTTTCGATAATATCTACTACCGGACAGGCATCCGCATCGACAAATATTTTCATAAGCTACCCCCTTTTTTGATTGAGATACATGATTATTCAAAGAGTTTTTTCCATTCTGATATCTGCATACCAAGTTTCGTTCGAATAGGTAAAATGCGGATAACGAGCGATTTCATGATATCCCATTTTCAAATAGAAACGGTGAGCTCGCAAATTATGTTCGAAAACACCTAATTCAATGCGATTAAAACCTTTTCTTTTACATTCATTCTCAAGAAATTCCATGGCTGTTTTTGCGATGCCTTTTCCCCAATAATCTCTATTCCCGATCGAGATCGAGACCCATGCGGTCCCTGCTGAATTATCATGCAACAGATGGAAATTCTTTGTGATCGACAACTCACCGATCGGAAGCACATCGTCATAAATTACATATTTCGATTGATCAGGATGATCGATCATTAACTGATAAGCATCATTCAACGTAAATTGTTTTAACTCTTTTTCAACAAAATTCGGATGCACAAACTGAGCGACTTCTTTATCACTGTACCATTTGACCATTTGAACAGCCAGTACTTCACTTATTGCCATTGTTTCAAAATGTATCTTCATCATCATTTTAAGTTCTCCTATACTTGCATAATCATATCACACTCCGCTTGCGTGTGTCGATTTGATCAGATTCAAATGTGTTAGTTACGATCGTTACAGTTGACCTTCTTAATCCATGATTTAGTCGCCTGCATGCCCTTCTTCTATACCAAATTATGGACAACTCGGTTGAATCTAATAACCCATCCCCAATATATGATATAGTTACCTTATACAAATCGATCGTTAATCATTCGTCACGGAGGAAATAAAATGACGTTTAAAATAATTAGAAATGATATTACCCAAATGTCTGTCGATGTAATCGTTAATGCCGCAAACTCATCACTCCTACAGGGAGGTGGCGTTTGCGGAGCCATTTTCAATGCTGCCGGATCAGAGATTTTGCAAGCAGCTTGTGATCAACTGGGTCATTGTGAACCGGGTCAAGCCGTAATTACTCCAGGATATGCTCTTACCGCCAAGTTTATTATCCATACTGTCGGTCCTGTTTGGCATGGGGGAACCCACGGTGAAGCTAAGATATTGGAGAATTGTTATTTAAATTCATTGGAACTCGCAAAATCAAGAGAGTTCAATTCGATCGCCTTTCCGTTGATATCGTCAGGAATTTACGGATATCCGAAAGATGAAGCGTTAACGATCGCTATAACGGCGATCGGCAGTTTTCTGTTAAAAAATGACATGAACGTTACTTTGGTTGTTTATGATAAAAATGCGTTCGTATTAAGTGAACGACTGTTTAGTTCGATTGAAAAATATATCGATGATAACTATGTCATCGACCATGTCGACGCACGCTCAAATCGTCGCAGTGATAGTTATTCTTCTCAACTCAACGAGTTGATTTTGACCGATTCTTTAAATGAGAATAGCCGTTTATCTCCTTCAAGCGCAAAAGCAAAGCGAAAAATCGAAGAAGTAATCTTTCATCTCGATGATTCATTTTCCGAACACTTATTCAGATTGATCGATGATAAAGGATACAAAGATACCGAAGTCTATCGGAAAGCCAATCTTGATCGCCGCTTATTTTCGAAGATCCGGAGTGATATCAATTATCGGCCCAGCAAATCAACGGCGATCGCATTGGCGATTTCGTTGGAACTCAATTTGGATGAAACGCTGGATCTTTTGGGAAAAGCCGGATACACTCTGTCCCACAGCCATAAATCAGATGTCATTATAGAATTTTTTATCGAATCCGGAAAACCGGATCTGTTTAAAATCAACGAAGTATTATTCAAATATGATCAACCGCTTTTAGGAGCTTAAATGTCGCTTGACAAGCGACCCAATCGATTCTGATATTTGGTATTCTTTGCTCATAAAGAACGGAGAATACATATGAAAACAAACTTAACTGAATTAGTGTTTATTTTGGACAGAAGCGGATCGATGGCCGGGCTTGAATCGGATACGATCGGCGGATTCAACGGAATGTTGGAGAAACAAAAGAAAGAACCGGGTGAAGCGATGATAACGACCGTGCTCTTCGACGATCAACTCGAATTACTGCATGATCGCTATGATATCCGCAGAATTCGTCCGGTCACGGAAAAAGAATACTATGTCTGTGGCTCTACGGCACTCCTCGATGCAATCGGAACGACGATCGACCGATTAGGTAATTTCCAAAAATTCGCCTGTGAAAATCAACGAGCCGACAAAGTGGTCGTTGTCATCACAACTGACGGAATGGAAAATGCGAGTCGCAAATACAGTTACGCGGATGTCCAAAAAATGATCAACCGCCAGAAAACTAGATTCGGTTGGGAATTCATTTTCTTAGGTGCCAATATCGATGCGATCGCAACAGCGGCAAAATTCGGGATCGATGCTGACCATACTTCAAATTTCAATGCCGACAAAAAAGGATTGGATGTTACCTTTAGCTCAATGAATGAATTTGTTGCGAATGTTCGAAATCAAAAATTATTCTCTGCCAGTTGGAAATCCAGTGTAGATGAAGACTTTATAAACAGAAATAAATAAATCGAATAATAGTTAAAGCCCCTGAACATTTAGCACATCAGGGGCTTTCTTAATAATGGTTATAAATAACTGTAAATTTTTCTGTTATTTTAGAATTTATGATTAATAATGTCGATCAGTTTAAATTCATCATTTTCAAACTCGAACTTCAAAATACAACAATTACCGATTCTTTCTTTTTGATCAAGATCGGTCGTATGCGCCCAATAGCGCATAAATTGTCTGCATGAAGCACCATGGCTTACTGCCAATACTGCTTGATGATCTTCATTGCGCATGATATCACGCAACGTATCCGCAACTCGCTGGCGCATCTCCATCTCTGCTTCACCGCCGAATTGAACAAAGAATTCACCGTAAGGTAATTTCGGATTGAGATCTCCGCTCTCACCTTCGAATACACCGAAGTTCCATTCTTTTAAACCCCTCAACCGTTTATATAGCATTTCCGTTATCAGTTCCAGTGTATCGCTGGCTCGTTCCGATGTTGACGAATAAGCATGATCGAACATGATCTTATTATCATCAAAATAGCAACTAGCTACCTTCGCTTGATCAATCCCAAGTTGTGTCAACGGTGAATCACAAACTCCCTGTACTTTTCTTCTTACATTGAATAATGTTTGACCGTGACGCATCAGATATAGTATTCTTTTCATTTTTTCCTCCATAATAATGTAGGAATTATACCTCATAACCAGTAATCAAAGAATACGATTTTCAGATAAAAACGAAAAAGGTATAAATTTTCTTTATTGATAGATATTTCACCGAAATCGCAGAAATTTAAATCAAAAATGGTTTTATTTTCTCGAAAAGTAAATTCAGCAATTGATCTGAGCCTTATTTATAACTTTCTTCTTTTGAATCCGCAACGAATTTTTGCAGTGTATATTTGTGTTCATTTAAATAACGGAAATAGATTCCGTAGGAAAGTGCGTTCGACAACGCACCGATATAAATAAAAACTCTATAACCCAAAATACCGAACATATTGAATAAATTGAACACCTTAGTCAAAACCGACATTACTAAAAACACCAGCACCCATAAGCAGAAACACATAAACATATTGATATAACCTCTTCGGTATTGCTGGATGGGACTGGCATAGTAATGTAATTTTTCACCGCATATCGAACAAGTGGTTTTTTTCCCATTTCGAAAGAATGAAACTTCGATGTAATTTCCGCAAACCGGACAATTAAGGGTCGGAGAATATCTGGGTACGCCGGAAAATAATTCATACTTTGTTTCTTTTCTATAGGGGATTGCATCCAATATCATCATAAAAAGAACGACCGGTAATAACAAGATCGGCAGCTCACTATAATGAGGATGGAACATTTTTAAAACAACGTATACTGATAGAATTGCCGATGCAATTCCATATTTCCAGGTAGCAGGTCTTATTGAAGACATTTTAAAAGGATGAACATACGGCATTAGAAAGTAGTTCGTTTGACAATGAGGACATACAACATCCATATTCACATCAAGTGAATCGACTGAAATCATTTCTTTGCAATTCAGGCATTGATATTCCATTGAAATATTCCCCCTTACTGTACTTATCAGTTTATCAAAAAGTGCTATATCCTTGGATCGATTACTCTCAACAAATCAAAGTTTTTATCAAGATTATCCCTGAATATCTTCTTTTTGAAGTGCTGAAAGTTTCTCGGTTATTTCACTGAGTTTATGAATAATAACATATAATGCAGCTAAAAAAGTACTGATTGAAAACAATCCGATCGAGTAAAATAAAGTCCCTGTTCCAGTCCCATCCATCATCGAAAAGATTCCCAATATAGCCATCACTATAGTTGCCATATACATAAAAAAAGACAATACAAGTAAACTGTTGTTAATGAATTTTACTCCGCTGCTCATGTTACTTTCCCCCTAAGAAAGTTAGTTCCCTTTCCTAACTATTCTTTAATGAATGACAGTTCTTTGTGTATGTTAAGATTAAATTTTCTATTTAGTTGCTATATAGATATTATCATAAATTTCAAAGAATCCAAACTATTATTTAGCAAAATTTCGATTAAAACCTGATAATTAATGTAGTAGATATTTTAGAAATAAACCCAAACTTATTCATCAGTTTTGATCGTTATAACGATTTCAGAAGACAATTCTGCCATGGTATTCATGTATATCCTGTATGAAAATAACATAAAAAAGCAGAAATGAATTGATTTCTGCTGTAGTGTTTCAAATAAATTCAGTAAATATCAGTTCTCCTGAAATCGCAATTTAAAATGCTGATTTATACTTGATCGTTGTTTGGATCACTTAAGTTTTTGCATCTTTTCATAAGCTCTTGAATAAATTCAGTTCTGTTTATCGGAGAAATATAAGTCGTTCCGGAAATATACCCTTTTCCATGTTGCTTGATCTCAATGCGATCCCGTGATAATGCCATTGAAGATAACATGTTTTTACATAAGCGTAGTGATTTTATTTTATCATAGTGAATCTTCTCAACAAATGGTCCGCTTTTGCATAAAAGATAATCTTTTTTAAGTACGTAGTAAGTTCCCAAGTAAATCCAAAGTAAAAACAAATTGACCGGCACACCAAGCAGGAAAACCATTAATCTTGATTCTTTCGGTACCAGTAATGTACTGACAATGATGATCAAAATAACTATCCAAATCAAAAGACTGATCCAAATATCGATTTTAGCTTTGATTTTCATCGTTCACCTCCAGAAATAATCGGATATCATGTCAAACTCTCTGTGTTGAAAAATTTAATAACTATTATTCTTTTTCATATTCAAACGGATCATTCTTGATAGATTCGATTCTGTCTAGGTATTTTCTAGCTACCCACTTCGCCATGGCAAGGTTGTGATCCAAACCGTTTCCGCAATCGACCACATTGGCACCCGGTATCTCATCATCAAACTCCGAGATGAATATAAACATGTCATGGATCAGATGGTATAAAACTTCGTGCGATAACTCGCCGTTGATCAAAAGATAAAATCCGGTTCGGCAACCCATCGGACCGAAATAGATGATCTTGTCTTTAAGTTGTGGATGGTTTCGTAAGAAAGTAGCTCCCAAGTGTTCAATCGTATGGATCTCAGCTGTGTTCAAAACCGGTTCTTTGTTAGGTTGAGTGATCCGTAAATCATAGGTGATCACAACGTTGTTGCCTACCGGATCTCGACGCGATTCGTAGATTCCCGATTGAAGCGTAAGATGGTTGATCGTAAAACTTTTTATTTTTTCCATGTTCAATTTTCTCCTCTTTCGATGAATTGTCACAAATATATTCAGAAAATAAATAACTAAATTTTATGTTAAAAACACTTTTATCCTGCGATGCACTTCTTGGGCTACTTTCGGATTGTTCATCGTATAAAGATGGATCCCGTCGACTCCGCGGGATATCAGAGAGATGATTTGAAATACTGCCCAACTGATCCCGATTTCAAACATCGCATCTTTGTTGTCATGATGGGCTTCGATCATTTCCTGAAGTGATTCAGGAATCGTAGCACCGGTCATTTGCTTGATACGAATAAACTGATGCGGATCCGTGACCGGCATGATACCTGCGATAATGGGTATCGTTACGCCGGCACTGCGAGCAGCATCAACCATTTTAAAGAAATAGTTGTTTTCAAAAAACAATTGCGAAATCAAAAAATCAGCTCCTGCTTTTTGTTTTTCAGCATACGCTTGAATATCATCACTTAACCAAGTCGATTCTTTATGCTTCTCCGGATAACATGCGCCGGCAACGGAAAATTTGTGTTTGTTGCTGACATAATGGATCAAGTCACTCGCATGATCGAAATCACTGTGGTTAGTTTCATCGAATTCATCACCTCGAAGCGCCATGATATTTGAAATATCCGAACTTGTTAGTTTTGCGCAATATTCATCGATGTGAGTACTGGTTTCACCGGCACAGGTCAAATGAGCCAGCGGTTCAATCTGCAGTGATTTGATGAATTGAGCTACCTGGACCGTGTTTTTATTGGCAGACCCGCCTGCCCCATATGTCACACTAATAAAGTCGGGGTTTAGCTCAACTAATTGACTGATTGTGCTTTTGATGGATTCAAGATTTTCATTTTCCTTTTTAGGCGGAAAAACTTCCAAAGAGAAAGTAAATTTCTTTTTCTCCCAAATATGTACGATACGCATAGAGTTCCTCCGGAAGTAACGATTTCACTTCTTTATTTATGATTAGATTAATTCTGTTATTATAGATTTCTTAACGTTTTAGATCCAACACAGTCGCTAAATGAATACTGATCTCGTTGATCAATTTATCGCTGCGACTTGCATATTGGTCAAATTGATCTTGATCGATGCGATTGATGTCGAAATAACGCGCTTCTTTGGCTGCGAAAATCAACCCACAAACACTGCTGACCGGATCCATCATGTAACTCTGCGTGAGTTTGACACCAATCTTTTCCGCTCTCAACAAATCAAATAATTTTTCTTTTTCGGTATGATCACGCAGCGAAGGATAACCGAATGCAGGACGAATTCCTTCATAGTTCATCTTAAATAGGTCTTCATTCGATAAATTTTCATCCGGTGAGAAGCCCCAATACTCTTTTCTGATCTGTTGATGCAACCACTCGGTAAAAGCCTCAGCTAGTCGATCCGCCACGAGTTTTACCATTAATGAACCGTAATCATCCCCTTGTTCTTTAAGGTTCAGCGCATATTCGCTGACTCCGAGTCCGGCGGTTACGATAAATCCACCGATATAATCATGCCCGAACAGGGTTTTTGGTTGGATAAAATCAGCTAAACAGTAATAGACATTGTCAGTTCTGATTTCTTGTTGACGCAACAGATTGAACGTTGTCAGTAAGCGCTGCGGTTGTTCATGATCATAGATTTCGATTTCTTCGCTGGTTGAATTCGCCGGAAACAGTCCGAAAACGGCATTCGTTTTTACCATTTCTGTCTTTTCCAGTGAATCGAGTAGCTCATTGGCTTCTTTATAAAGTTTGGCAGCTTCTGACGCATACTTCGGATCTTTCATGATAGCCGGATAAGATACTTTCATCCCCCATGCACTGAAGAAAAATGTCCAATTAATCAATCCGCGAAACGTTGCGATCGGCTGATCCATCAAATAATGGATTCCCAACTCTTTTGGAACTGTGATCTCATGGTTAAACCAATCGATGTTGAATTTGTGGTTTCTGGCAGTTGCTAACGGGACACAAACACGTTTGATCTCTGCATATTGATTCCGTAAACGTTCATAATCATCATTGGTTTGTTTTATAAAGGTATCCCGTGTCGATGGATTCGTTAATTGATGAGCAACTTCAACGGCTTTAGTTGCATCTTGGACATAGATCACTCCCTTTGAATAATTAGGGGCGATTTTCAGTGCCGTATGCATTCTGGATGTTGTGGCACCGCCGAGTATTAATGGAATCGTGAGCCCTTGACGTTGCATCTCAGAGGCTAAATCAGCCATTTCATTTAATGACGGAGTAATCAGACCGCTGACGGCAATGATATCAGCATTATTTTTCAGCGCTTCTGCAATGATCCGTTCGGATGAAACCATGACACCCAGATCGATCACTTCAAAATTATTGCATGAAAGAACAACGGAAACGATGTTTTTTCCGATATCATGAACATCGCCTTTGACTGTCGCAAAAACGATTCTTCCTGCCGAACTGCTTTGACTGGTCTGTTTTTCAGCTTCAATATATGGCATCAGAATATTGACGGCTTTTTTCATGACGCGAGCGCTTTTAACGACTTGCGGAAGAAACATTTTTCCATCCGCAAAAAGATCACCGACATGACTCATCCCTGCCATCAAGGGTCCTTCGATGACCATGAGTGCTTTCGGATATTGGTTTCGACTCTCCTCGACATCGGTTTCGATATCATCATCCAGGCCTTTGATCAAAGCGTGCTTCAGCCGATCATCCGAAGACGCAGATCTCCATGTTTGACTCTCTTCAGTTTGTTTAGTTACAGATCCTTGATAGTTCGAAGCAAACGCAAGCAGTTCTTCCGTTGCTGCAGTGGATTTATTCAAGATAACGGCTTCGATCTTAGCCAACAACTGTTTATCGATTTCTTCATAGAGCTGCATCAAGCCGGGATTAACGATTCCCATATCCATACCGGCCGCGATCGCATGATAAAGGAAAACGGAATGCATGGCTTCGCGAATTTGATTGTTGCCTCTGAATGAAAACGAAAGATTGCTGACACCGCCGCTTACTTTGGCATAAGGAAGGTTCGCTTTGATCCATCGTGTCGCTTGAATATAGTCTACCGCATAATTATTATGTTCTTCGATACCGGTCGCAATCGCTAAAATATTCGGATCGAAAATAATGTTTTCCGGTGGAAATTTTACTTGTTCAACTAAAATACCATAAGCTCTTTGACAAATGTTGATCTTTCTTTCATAGGTGTCTGCCTGCCCTTGTTCATCAAACGCCATCACAACAACACCGGCTCCGAACTGATTGATGATCTGCGCCTGACGAATAAACTCAGCTTCTCCGGATTTTAATGAGATCGAATTAACGATCGGTTTTCCTTGAATGGCTTTTAATCCTGCGACCAGTACTTCGAATCGCGAGGAATCGATCATGACTGGCACTTTTGCGATATCAGGTTCACTCGCTATCAGTCGCAAAAATAAGACCATTTCTTTTTCGGCGTCCAAAAGACCATCGTCAAAATTCACATCGATGATCTGAGCTCCGTTTTCGACTTGTTGCTTGGCGATCGAAATGGCTTGGTCATATTTTTTTTCTCTGATCAGTCGTGCAAACAGTGCAGACCCTGCTACATTCAGTCGTTCCCCGACATTGACGAAATTATTCAATGAGTTCATGTTGATCGTTTCCAAACCGCAATAAGTCGTTATTTTCTCTATATCCGGAATAACTCGCGGATTCAACATCGACACTGCTTCGCTGATCGCTCGTATATGGTCATGCGTTGTTCCGCAGCATCCGCCGACGATATTCAAACACCCTTCCATCCCTAGTTCTTTAACAAAAGCGGCCATCGTTTCAGGGCTTTCATCATAGTCACCCATTTCATTGGTAAGGCCTGCGTTGGGATGAAAACTGATATAAAGATCTTGAGTCTTTGACAGTTCGCGAATAAAGGGCACCAATTCTTTGGGACCAAACGCACAATTAAGCCCAATGCTTATCACTCTTTTCGATTTCATGCTTTCCGCAAATGCACTAAGTGTCTGTCCTGTCAGAATTCGGCCGCTGCGATCGGTGATCGTGCCTGAAATCATGATCGGTATATCCAACCCTTTTTCCGTTAGTACACGGTCTGCCGCAATCAGGGCAGCTCTGGCATTGAGTGAATCAAAAATCGTTTCAATCAAGAGAAGATCGACTCCTCCGTCTGCCAGTCCGGCGATCTGTTGTTCATAAGAAACTTGTAATGTATCAAAATCGATATTCCGAAAACTCGGATCTTCGACATTGGGTGATAATGAGGCCGTCTTATTGGTCGGTCCGATGGATCCTGCAACAAAGCGTGGTTGATCCGGATCAGCCAGTGTAAATGAATCAGCACAAGCTCTGGCCAGTTGAGCGCCGCGAAAATTGATTTCATATACGCGATCTTCCATTCCGTAATCAGCCTGTGAAACACAGCTCGCATTAAATGTATTTGTTTCGATGATATCCACTCCGGCTTCCAGATAATCCCGATGGATCGCAGTAATCAACTCAGGATGTGTTAAATTGAGTAAATCGTTGTTGCCTTTTTGTGCGGAGTGGCAATTACAAGTTGCACTGAAATCATCTTCAACCAAATGTAATTGTTGGATTGCCGTGCCCATTGCCCCGTCCAAAACCATAATTTTTTTCCGGAGAATATTTTCGATAATCGATCGCATGGAATCACCCCTTCTTTTATGTCTGCTGATAACGATTTTTCAGTTGTGCAAAGTCACATCGTTAATGGACTTCTTTTTAATATTTTATATCTTAACATAGTTTTATTATGAATACTTATTTTTTCAAAAGGCCGAAGTATTTTATTCATTTTATTGTGACTGCTGCCAAATCCGACTAAATTATTTCGGTGTCGTTAAATTCATTTGAATGCCTAGCAGTAATGTTTGGATACTATCGTTTCTGTTTAAAATAACATAATGTAAATTATTACATCAAATAATGTGTATTTTACATTCTGTGTGTAAATTATATCATTTTATAATTGACAAGCAATAGTTGATAGAGTAAGATAAGCTCAATCAACCACAGAAATGAGGCAGAAAGGAAGTAAACATGGAAAAATCCGTTCGATACAGCAAAAACACCGTTGCGATGGAAATGCAAATGATGCGTAGCATCATGTGTTTTAGTGTGTTGAAGAGCGTTGATAGCCATGACATTCCTTTGTTACTGTGATACTACCGTTATGCCGAAGTGCAGGTAGGAAGACACGTAAATGAACAAAGCTGACAGGTGATCGACCTGCCGGCTTTTTTTAAGAAATGCGAAAGAGGAAAAAAATGAGCGAGAGAAAATTAAAATTTGACACACTGCAAGTACATGCAGGACAACATCCTGATCCAACAACAGGTTCCAGAGCCGTTCCGATCTATCAAACGAGTTCATTTGTTTTTAAGGATACCGACGAAGCAGAAGGACGATTTGCCCTGTCTAATCCGGGCAATATCTATTCCCGTTTAGGAAATCCCACCAACGACGTCTTTGAACAACGAATTGTAGCCCTCGAAGGAGGTACAGCTGCCATCTCACTGGCATCAGGTGCCGCTGCCGTCTCTTACTCAATTCTGAATATCGCAGGTACCGGTGATGAAATCGTCGCAGCAAGCACACTCTACGGAGGCTCCTATAACCTGTTGGCGACCACATTGCCTCGATATGGGATCACAACAACATTCGTAGATCCTGATGATGTTCAAAATTTCGAAAACGCGATCACGGATAAAACGAAGGCGATCTTTATTGAATCACTCGGAAATCCGGGTATCAATATTATTGATTTCGAAGCACTGGCGCTGATTGCCAAAAAATACAGCTTGCCTTTACTTGTTGACAGTACATTTGCCACTCCTTATCTATTCAGACCCTTTGAACATGGTGCAAACATCGTCATCCACTCAGCAACTAAATTCATCGGCGGTCATGGATCTTCGATCGGCGGAGTCATTGTTGAAGGAGGAAATTTTGATTGGACCGGCGGTCGTTTTCCGGGATTCACAGAACCCGATAACACCTATCACGGAATCAAGTTCGCTGATCTGGGCGGTGCTGCCTTTGTAACTAAAATCAGAACTCAATTATTGCGCGATACCGGAGCCGCATTGGCACCTCTCAATGCTTGGTTATTTATCCAAAGTCTAGAGTCGCTCTCCCTTCGAGTTCAAAAACATGTTTCAAATACCGAACAGATCGTAGCTTTCTTAGCCAGCCACCCGAGTGTAAACGAAGTAAGTTACCCCGGTCTGAAAACAAGCAAGTACTATCCGTTGGCACAGAAATATTTTCCGAAAGGTTGTGGTTCCATCTTTACGTTTACCGTCAAAGGAACAGAAAAAACAGCTCGCAAGTTTATCGACAGTCTTGAAATTTTCTCCCAACTTGCCAATGTTGCGGATGCTAAATCACTCGTGATCCACCCTTCCTCGACAACTCATTCGCAAATGACGGAAACAGAAAAAAGAGCCGCCGGAATTACGCCGGAGACGATTCGTCTTTCGATCGGTGTCGAGGATGCCGAAGATCTGATCTATGATCTAAATCAGGCTTTAAGGAAAGCTGTTTCCGAATAACGTTACCGTAAAGAATGGAGGTGCGGAATGGCACTGATTGTACCGAAAGATTTACCAGCGATCGAATTTCTCAAAAGTGAAAACATCCGGATCAAACCCTATCAAGTTGATGAATTACATGATCAAAAACCATTGCGGATCTTGATCGTTAATCTCATGCCGACAAAAATGACAACAGAACTCCAATTTCTGCGCCTACTTTCGAACTCCAGCCAGACTATCCAAGTTGAATTTCTTCAAATGAAAAGTCATATATCCAGAAATACTTCAACCGAGTATCTTGACCGTTTCTACCTGACAGTTAATGATATCCGTCAGACCTACTATGACGGAATGATTATAACAGGGGCCCCTGTCGAAGAGATTGCTTTTGAAGAAGTCGATTATTGGCACGAATTATGTGAAGTAATGGAATGGTCAAAAACACACGTCACATCAGTTTTGCATGTTTGTTGGGGAGCCCAAGCCGGACTTTATTATCATTACGGAGTTCCTAAATATCCATTAACGAAAAAAATGTTCGGTATTTATGAACACGAGTGTTTGAAACTGAATCATCCGCTGATGAGTGGATTCGATACGACTTTCCTGGCACCTCATTCACGTCACAAGGAAATCCGACAAACTGATCTGCAAGTGATTCCCGGATTCGAGATCCTGTCTGTTTCAAATGAAGCGGGTGTGTATCTGCTCATTCATAATGAAACGAATCAGATCTTTGTGACCGGTCATTGCGAATATGATCGCGATACACTCAAAAATGAATATGATCGCGATGTCAGCAAAGGAAAACAAATTCAGATACCCTGCCGATATTTCCCAAATGATGATGTTCGGCGCACCCCTGATCACTTGTGGCAAAACCATTCAAATTTGTTGTTTATGAACTGGATCACATATTATGTAAAACCATTCCAGTTATGATTTAGATTTTTGTAAAAAAATCAATTTATAAAACCAAAACCAATGTGTTCATCGAACAGTAAAAGCACGAACTTATCAATAAAGTTCGTGCTTTCTTTTATCGACACTTGTAAAACAGAATTACGTTTCTAAAAATTTTCACTCTCTATCTGAGAATATCATCATTATTCACTCGAACACTTTCAACCGATTTTTTTTGATACATTTTTTTCTCAGTTAACGAAAATATTTGTTGGAAGTTTTCTTGAATCTTTTGTTTTGTCTCACAACCGAATGACATTGATATTTTCCTTTTTCCCACTGTCTCTAATAGCAATAACTCTTTGATTCGTTCGACTATTTTTTCAGCTTCAACAGTATCGGTTTTCGGTAATAAGACAACAAACTCGTCACCGCCTACTCTGGCAATAATATCATCTGATCGGCATGCTTTTCTGATTGAATCTGCCACTTTCATCAGAAGATCATCTCCGGAAAGATGGCCATATGTATCATTGATATATTTCAACCCGTTGACATCCCCCATAATGATCGAAAGCGGAAGGTTTCTTTCATTATCCAGTCTTTTCAGTTCTTCCTCATAGAATCGTCGATTATATAAACCGGTCAGATAGTCATGATAACTAATGTACAACATGTTTTTTTCATTGTTTTTTCGTTCGGTTATATCACTGACAATAACTGCGAATTGATTTTTCTTCGGGCAATATGCATGAACAGAAAAATACCTACCCAGAGATTCGGAATAATTCTCAAAATCACATGATACTCCTGTTGTTGCGACATTACCGTATTCATCGATCCAGAACTGTTCAACGATCGGTAAAACTTCGGTAACTCGCTTCCCGATAACTGTCTCTCGTGATAAACCGACAATCTTGGTATAGTAATCATTGATATCGAGAAACAGATAATCAATCGGCCTTCCGTTCACATCAGTGATGATCTCATGCAGAGCCAGCCCATGATCTAACTTTTCAATCAATAATTGAAAACGATCGGTGTACCTTTCAGGTGTATACACTGTTTCAGTAAGTTCAGACATAAATCGTGAAATACAGTAGATTCCGATCCTTTCCTCATCATCATTCATCAAAGGTCCTTTAGTCGTCAATAACGTAAAAGAAGTATCATTGGTATCGTTTACTTTTTCTTCGTAAGTAATCGAGTTTTTCTTAGCTAATTCGATGCGATCGGGATGATCGGGGGAGATTATTTCGTTGTGAGAAAGAAGATTAACATTATTGTTAACAGGAATTTTTGAAAGTCCTTTCCCGAAAAATTTCATGGCACGTGGATTAATAAACAATACATGACCAAAATCATCTGAAGCATAAACGACATCAGATGATTGATTCATTGTTGCTTTTAAATATGAAAGTCTGAATCCGTCTTGATAAGTCTCACTCATGACTTCTCCTCTCTTACGCAGCATAACCTTAAACAGTAAAGTTAGTTAAGAATAATTCTATATACATTATATATCGTTTTATTCTTTTTTCCATCCATTTTAGATTCAGTATGACTTACAACTTATAATCAAAAGATGCACGACGAATGAAACTTACGATTACCAATGCACAATACCCCATGAAATGACAAGTTTTCACTAATGCGTTGATGCAAAAGTCTTGTATGAATCATGAACTTGCAGTATATTCAATTTATAAATAGACCGGTATCAAAAATCAATATTCAATTTATTAAAATCAAACATGAAAGAGGTGTCCATCGTGTCAACCCACTTATTAAATCCTAAAGTAGATGAATTTTTACTGAATTCCAAAAAATGGAGCGAAGAATTCTCTAAACTGAGAAACATCATTCTGGAAACTCAACTTACCGAAGAATTAAAATGGGGTGTTCCTTGTTACACATTCGACGGAAAAAACGTGCTATTGATTCATGGATTCAAAGAATACTGCGCAGTTCTCTTCATCAAAGGTTCCTTGTTGCATGATCCTCAACATATTCTGATTCAACAAACAGAAAATGTACAAGCAGGAAGACAACTTCGCTTCACTGCTTTAAAAGAAATCGTAGCAATTGAGTCGGTCATTAAATCATACATTGAAGAAGCTATTGAAAATGAAAAAGCCGGATTGGAAGTGAACTTTAAGAAAAATACTGAATTCACCATCCCAACTGAACTTCAAAATCAATTTGATGAAGTACCAAACTTAAAAGCGGCGTTTGATTCATTAACACCCGGACGTCAAAATGCTTACATATTCTACTTTTCGGCACCTAAACTGCCCAAGACTCGTGAAACTCGCGTTGAAAAGTATGTGCAGCAGATCCTCGACGGTAAGGGATTGTATGACTGAATTAAGTTGATGATCGCTAACTACTGACTAAAAGATCCTTCATGCATCATGCTAAAGGATTTTTTTGTTCCGTATGTTGATAATCTGTGTAAACAAGTCGAATTCTACTCTATAGACATGATTATCCGAAACGTCCTGTTATATAATCACTGGTTTTCTGTTCTTTAGGATTAGTGAATAGGTCTTTCGTATAGCCTTGTTCAATCATTTCACCCATCAGAATGAAACCGGATCGGTCGGCAATTCGACCTGCTTGTTGAACATTATGAGGAATAATGAGGATCGTATATTGTTCTTTGAGTTGCTGTAGTGATTCTTCAATCTTAAAGGTCGATATCGGATCAAGTGCAGCACACGGCCGATCCAATAAGATCACTTCAGGACTCAGTGCCAAAACACGGGCAATACATAAACGTTGTTGCTGACCGCCGGAAAGACGCAGTGCAGGCATCGTAAGTCTGTCTTTGACTTCTTCCCATAATACCGTCATTTTCAGCGCATTCTCAACTTTTTCCGCTATAACTGTTTTATCTTTAACTCCGCTCAACCGCAACCCATAAGCAACATTATCGAAAATCGACATCGGAAGTGTGACAGGCTCGTCAAAAACCATTCCAACGCGACGTCGCAAGTCGGTAACGTTGACGTCAGCTGAACGAATGTTTTTCCCGTCAAGAAGTATTTCGCCTTCCATTCTAACACCGGTATCCAAATCACATAATCGGGTGATTGCACGGAAGAGTGTCGTCGTACCGCTTTGAGCCGGACCGAAAAGAGCGAATATTTCGTTAGCTTGAATATCTAAGCTGACATTCTTTAGCACTTGATGATCATTATAATAAAAATCAAGATTCTTTATACTTATTTTAGGTTGTTTTATCATGTTAGACTTTCTATTTGCCTTTGGCAACAAATCTGTTTACGATCATATTAGCCGCGATATTGATCGCAAGGATGATAATAATCAACAATGATGCCGTTCCATAGGCACGCTCCATCGATATACCTTCGCGTGCCAATATATAAAAGTGAACAGCCATGGTTCGCGCCGGTGAATAGATCGACGTAGGCATGCGTAACGCAGAACCGGCGGTCAGAATTACCGCTGCCGTTTCAGCAACACAGCGACCGATTCCCAAAATTATGCCGGTAGCGATCCCTGGAAAAGCCGAAGGTAACACAGCACCGACGATCGTTTGCCATTTCGTTCCGCCCAGTGAATAACTGACTTCTCGATATTTGACCGGAACTGAACGAATCGCTTCTTCCGATGTTCGAATGATCGTCGGTAAAATCATTACGGCCATCGTAAGTCCGCCTGAAATAATGGACCATCCTAATTTTAAATAGATAACAAAAAAGATGAATCCAAATAGTCCGTAAACGATCGACGGTATCGCAGCCAGTGACTCAGCACTGAAACGGATGATACGGGTCAATCTGCTTTCACGAGTAAATTCCGTAAGATAGAACGCTGTTCCGACGCCGAGCGGAGTTGCGACGATGACGGCCACTGCCGTTACCGACATCGTACTGACGATAGTCGAAAAGATGCCTCCGGATCTTCCCATATCACTGGGGTTTTCTGTTAAAAATTTCCAAGTTAACGTGGGGACACCTTTGATCAAAATATATGAAACGATAAAAAATAGTAGAAAAACAACACTGATCGCAACAAACCAAATGATGGTCTTAGCGATCTTTTGCGTAATTTTCGGGCTTAGTGTCATCGTTTGCTTACCTCTTCCTTACTATGAGTTGCGCAACTGAGTTCAACAGCATAATAATCACTAACAAAACGATGCCGGTAGCAAAAAGAGCTTGTTGATGATCTCCGGAAGCATAACCCATTTCAATACCTATATTTGTCGTCAATGTACGTGCAGGATCCAATATCGAACGTGGCAAAGCAACGGAATTTCCCAGTACCATGATGACAGCCATCGTTTCACCGATCGCTCGACCGATACCAAGAATAATAGCAGCCATGATTCCTGATTTTGCGGCAGGTAACAATACTTTATGAATCGTCTGCCAGTGGGTAGCTCCCAACGCAAACGATCCTTCTTTATACAAACTGGGTAATGAAAGAAGTGATACTTCCGAAATGCTGATGATGGTCGGTAAAATCATGATTGCGAGAATTATGGAGCCGGCTAAGACACTTAATCCGGGTCCTCCCAAATAATTACGAATGGCCGGAACAATGAATGTCAGACCCCAAAAACCATACACAACGGATGGAATACCGGCCAGTAATTGTATGGCAGGCCGAACAAATGTTCTAACACGCGGCGGAGCAAATTCAGTCAGAAAAATACTGCAACATAGTGCGACCGGAACACCGATCAATGCAGCTCCGAGTGTGACGGAGATCGTTCCGACGATCATCGGGAAAATTCCGTAAGAACCTTGACTCGGTGCCCATTTCATTCCAAAAATAAAATTAAACAATCCTACTTTATTGATGATCGGTACCCCTTCAATGAAGATAAATATTGTGATGACCGCAAGTGCCGACAGAGTTGTCAGTGCAATCAAGAAAAATCCAAATCGAAGCAGTTTTTCTCTCTTGAGATTCATTTGATTTCTCCGGTTTCGAAGGTAACAAGCCCTTCAGCGTTGAGCAGTTTCTTTCCTTCCGCAGAAAGCACAAAATCGATAAACAATTTTGTCTTCCCGGTCGGTGGAACACTTGTTATAAATAGAAACGGACGGGATAACCCATAGGTACCGTTGATTACGTTTTCACGTGTCGCTCCTACCCCATCAAGTTCCAATGCTTTTACTTTTTCATTGACCAAACCAAGTGAGATAAATCCGATCGCCGCCGCATCATCACCCACCAATTGTCGAACTGTTCCGTTTGAATCCTGTACGATCGCACGCGGGTTTATTTCAACTTTATTCATGACCAGACTTTCAAACGCTGATCTGGTTCCGGAACCCTCTTCACGGGTAATGACATGTATATCGGCCTTTTTTCCGCCTAATTGACTCCAATTGGTAATTTTGCCGGAATAGATATCACGTGCTTGTTCCAATGTAAGATTACCGATGATATTAGCCGGATTAACAATCACCGCTAATCCGTCTCGAGCGATCTCCACGTACCACATTTTCTTTTCGTCGCCGGTAAGTTCACGGGAAGACATACCGATATCCGCTGTATTTGTCTGGGCCGACATTACTCCGGCTGATGATCCGCCGCCTTGAACGTCAATTTCGATATCTTTATTTAATTTCATGTATTCTTCAGATAACGCCTCAGCGAACGGTTGCACAGATGTAGAACCGGCAATGATGATTCCTGATTTAGATGGTTTACTGCAAGATGATGTCAGAATGACAACAAAAACCAGTAAACCTATGCTTACTGTTTTGTAGATTAATTTGAATCGTCTTTTAGTCAAAATGTCTTGCTTCATATGTTCTTACTCGCATGTTGTTTAAGATCGACAACTCGTGTAGTACTCTTCATCACATTTCCTCCGCATCAAACTTTTCTTAAATATCTATCCTATAATAACATTTATCTGCCAGTTACACTACTTACCTCTCAATTATTTGTGCACTTTTTTCGTAATAAATCAGTTGATTATTCGACCTGTAAAATAGTATGTGCTTTTTTTATGTCAAGTACATATGAAAAGAGTGTTAATTTATTCGTCAAAAGCCGCATGTTATCTGTGAAATCAATGAAAATATAGTTGAATATTAATCAAAATATGATCAAATAATTGGTATAATAGTAAGGAATATTCACATAGTATAAATATTCGCACAGCGGAGGTCCCATGCTAGCTAAAGAGAGATTGTACAATATCATGAATCGATTAAATGTACAGCCATTTATAACGATTCAAGAATTATGCGATGATTTGAATGTATCAACGTCAACTGTCCACCGCGACTTGATTGCCTTGGAAAAAGAAGGAAAGATCGTTCGTGATCGCGGCGGTGTCATTCAAAAGCGTATGAATGCACTTATCAGTGTGATCAATGAAGCTCCGGTGTTAGATAAGGTAGCCATTCATAATGATGAGAAATCAAGGATCTGCAGGCAAGCTGCGCAATTCATAAAAGAAGGTGATTGCATCTTTATCGATACCGGAACAACGGTGACCGGCTTATTACCTTTGATTGAGAATAAGAAAATCACCTTAGTCACAAACAGTATTTATCTGGTTAATAAACTTTCGAAAATGACCGGAAACGTATTTTTGATCGGTGGGAACTACAGTATCAAATATTTGATGAATACCGGAAGTTTCACAATCGATGAATTACGCAGATTCAAATTTGATGCCTGTTTCTTGAGTGCCAACGGTGTCGATGTGAATCGCGGAGAAACATATGTAAGTGAGTTCGATGCCGGAAGCATTAAACGAACTGTTATGGAGCGAAGCACACAGAAGTTTCTGTTAGTGGATAGTTCGAAATTCGAAGTAACAGGAATCTTTAATTTTTCTTCACTTGACGCATTTACTCACGTGATCACTGATAAAACACCTTCGGGACTGCATAAGCCGGAAAACATAATTGTCTGCTAAAAAAGAGCTCTAGCGCTCTTTTTTCATGCTGATTGGCTGACTGTCCATTGTAACATTCTGAATCTCGTAGCGACATACTTTCTCAATCCATTCGGCTTTTATCTGATTATCAGGTACCGAATAAAATTCGCGATCGTTTATCAGATGAAACTGTTGTCTCTTTTTCATTTTGTGATAGGGCAATAAATCAATCTGAATGATGTTCGAGAATCGATCACTGATGCTTTTTATCGCTGAAAAATGCTCTGCGGTATCATTGATACCCGGAATCAGTACACACCTCAATATGACAGGTTTTTGTGCTTTAGCGAGCGTTGTAAGCATGATTTCAGGATCGAATCGATAACCAATATACTTAGTGTAGAGTTCTTCCTGTGATAACTTATAGTCAACTAAGTACAGATCAATCAAGTCTGTTGTATGCGCAATCATTCGTTCCGGATCGTTACCGGAAACATCCAACGTCAAATGGATTCCTTTTAATTTTAAGATTTTTGCACATTCGAGGATAAATGGCCATTGATTTAAGGCTTCCCCTCCTGAAAATGTGACTCCGCCATTCGAATTCTCATAATAGTCCGCATCCTTCATCACTTCGGTGATCAACTCTTGTACCGAGTATTTTCTTCCGAAACAATCAAATGCTTGTTTTGGGCAGATGTCGATTAATTCAAGATTTCGGTCATGAATCGTAAAATCCACAACGGCTTTTTGATCGATCATTCGGATACCCTCTCCGTGAACGAATTCAATACATTTTCCGCATCCGTTGCACCGATTAGGGTCATAGTTTAGTTGTTGGTAGGAAGCAATCGATTCAGGATTATGACACCATCGGCAACGAAGACCGCATCCTTTTAAAAAAACAGTTGTCCGTATCCCTGGGCCGTCATTGACACTGAATCGTTGAATATCAAAAATAAGTCCGTTATGCATTGCAAGTACGATCCATGATTTCTTGTTGGACATCACGATCGAGGTTAACAAAACGAGCACTGAACCCGCCGACTCGAACGATCAGATCGCGATGAAGTTCAGGATGATGGTAGGCATCGATCAGATCTGCCTGATTCACAATATTGACCATCAACTGAGGACCGCCTTTTTTGAAATATGTTTTAAACAGCGCCTGCACTTTAACTCGATCTTGATTGAATAATTTATAGGAGAATTTTATATTCTGAACAGTTCCTGCATTGATATCCGACCGGATCTTCGCCAATGAATTCAACATGGCGGTCGGACCGTTGACATCAGCACCGCTTTGCGGGTTATTTGCGTTCGACATATACATCCCGGCAATGCGACCGTCAGGTGTACTGGCAGTTGCCCGTCCCCATTCGGTATTGACTTGGTTGTTGATGACAACAACCAACCAACTGTCTAAACCAACGCGAGGTGCTTGTTTAGCGATCTCAAAACAGGTAAATTCATGCAGTTCGGCTGCAATCGAATCAACTTCATCAATATCATTCCCGAATTTTGGAGATTCGATCATCAATTGTTTTACATCGGCATAGTCGTCGAAATCAACTGACAGAATTTCTTGGATTTTCGTTAATGTAAATCGTTTCTCGTCAAATACCAATTTCTTAAGAGCCATCAATGAATCAGCCGCATTCATGTTTCCATACATTTCGCATGTTCCGCCGCGATGAAAAGCACCTCTGTCCAACACTGTTTTACCGCGTCCGATACAATCATATGTCAGAATACTCGTGAAAATAAAGCCAACTTGCTGATTCATTACTTCGTAAGAAGCAGCATGTGCATTTGCGGCATTTTCAATGTAATATCTTAATAAGGCTTTATATTCGTTGAAAAAATCCTCGAAGTTTTCGATTTCTTTCATTGGTTTTATTTTATGTTCTCCAGCTTTATATAAACCATCCCATGGATCGATACCGTTATTCAACGTGATCGTAAGAGTTTTTAATAAATTAATGCATGCATTCGGTGTGCCGACACCCCTGCCGCTGAGAACATACTCCCCGCAACCGAACGGAACATATTGATTTGCGTCTTTCTCACTTACGTGCATCATTTTCATGACAGCCGGAACATTCGCATCATCATTATATAAGATCGGATACGTGTTGCCTGTTCCGATCGAATCCATCGCTTTCGCCATGATTTCAGGATCCATGCCTTCGTAGAATCGAAGTGTGAATTGCGGTTCAACGAGCCGCGCGCGTTTGGTTGCTTCGATCGCAAGTTTGCAGAAAACATCGGCATTCGCTTCATGCCGGCGACCTTTACCGCCGACAACGACGCGACCGTTCACATTGGTCCGTTTGACTTCAATTAAGCGCCATTGTGATTCGATCAATTCTATTGCCTCTTGTTCGCTCAAGCGTCCGCTCTTCAAGTCAGCCACCAAATAATCACCCAGATAATCATCCATACGACCATAATTGACAACACCTGCCAAACTGGTATAAAGCCAAGCTAACTGCATGGCAGCGATCATTGTTGTCGGTTTATTGTGTTCGATCGATACTAACGCTTCGCGTAATCGTTCCATTTGACGGCGCCGTTTAGGTGAAAGATTCTCATGGACAAGTTTTGTTTCAACTTCCGTAAAGTGAAAATGAATTGTTTCACTGAGTAAATTCAATGCATCTGTCATGGCATCATATAATGAAACTGAGTCGGTATTTATTTTTTTCTGTGCGATGATCTTATTTTTCAAACCATCGATTCCGTTATCCAAAAGAGTATTGTAATCAAGATACATACCGCTGAAACGTGCTGTGACAATGACCGGATTAAGGACATCCACAAAACGACCAAGCACATTTTCCATTAGGTTATCTTGATAAAAGATCTCACGTGTATCACGTTTTTTCCAATAATCCAAAAGTCGATCGATCGTTTCATTTTGTTCAACATTCATCCGTTGCTTCATTTTTTTCAGTTGATCAAATCGGCAATAATGTCCCGGAGCGCCAATTGAAGTAACACTTCCGAAACCGATAGCAAAAGCATCGTAACGACCGACGATCAGATCATCTTCATACATCGGTCGAAACAATTTAGGAAAAAGTACGTGCAGACACGCCATTTCACGTTTCAGTTTTTGTTTCTGCGAGAAAGCAGCATGGACATCTGTGTACTTGACCATCACTTCCAATTGCTCAACATCGTTGTAATACAGTGGCTCTTTGGGAGCTGCGGTAACATTTTGCTCATTTTTTCTGAGAACTCGTTCGATCATTTCTATTCCTCAACTTTCTGCTACGTCAATATTATATAACAATGCTCATATTGATACAATGAATATTATGTTATTTGTATATACAAATGTGTATCTCCTATTTAAGTAACTGTACAATTTATCATCTTGTCAATTCCGAAAAATAGATCGTTTTAACGATAAGATTGTTTTAAAAAAAATACCTGATAAAGGTACATTTAATAGCAATGTACACGACTCAAGTATTTTGTTAATCATTAAAATATAAATACGTGGTGAATAGTTCCATAAATTGCGGATCATCGGCCAGTTCGACTACTTCGATCTTTGATTGATCGATTTTATATGTTTGATCGACACTGAACAACATCTTAACTGCTCCTTGCAGAGCTGCGTTTCCGACTGGTCGGGTCACTTTTTCAAGACTCTTGGGGAAAAGTCCGATTTTAGTTGCCGCATGGATATCCAGGTGATTTCCGAAACCTCCCGCTAAATCGAAAGACTCGATTTGTCTTGGTTCTGTGTTCGTTTTTCGCAGAAGAATCTCGATCCCGGAACGAATCGCTGACTTTGCCAATTGAAACATTCGTACATCTTGTTGCGTCAGTTTGATAGAATCTGTTAAATAGACGTCGTGTTCAAGAAATCCGTTATCTTCCATTTCATGATCCAATAAGACCGCAAACAAGTCAATATAACCGGATCCGCAGATTCCCAAAGGTTCACTATGATTGATCGTTTCAAACCCAATTTCACCATCCGATCGACGATATACGTCACAGATGGCACCATCAATACTTCCCAAACCACATGTGAGGTGTCCTCCCTCGAAAGCCGGACCGGCAGCCGTGCTTGTGGCATAGCAAATGCCGTTTTTCACCAACACGAGTTCACCGTTTGTGCCTAGATCCAAAAATAAGCGGGTCTGTTTCAGATCGAAATAGTTCAAATCATATAGGCCGCAAACAATGTCAGCACCCACATAAGCGGAGATGGGAGGAAACACAATGATTTCCCCTGCGATCTTCAATCGTTTGAAAAGTTCACTGATGAGAAATGTTTTCGCTTTCTTTACAGTTACCGAATAAGGTAGTTGAATGATTGATTTGACCGGTTTTCGCATAAAGAAATGTGTCATCGTCGGATTGCCGGTAATTCCGATCTTATAGTTTCGATTCGGATAATTACGGCACAATTCGATCAAAGTATCTTCTAGTTTGTTCAAAAGTACATCAGCCACCGGATCATACTCTTTTTCGACTGCATATTGGATCCGTGACAGTACATCCGCACCGAAACTTCGTTGGGGATTCAAAAAACGTCTTTCGCTGATTACGTTTCCATCTGTTTCAACTACCAGAATGACGATAGTTGTAGTACCGATATCGATGGCAATGCGCAGCCGTTCATCATGACTTTCAAGGTTGAAATCGGTAATTGATGATCCCAAAATCGAAAAAGCTGATTCCTGCAAAAGTTTAAAAACAGTCTTATCTGTCGATCGATGCTGACATGCCAGTCGAATTCCGGATCCGATCTCGGTGTTCGTCAACAGAACACGTTCCTGATCGGTTACTTCAAAAAGCGGGTCAATGCATATGATTTTGCATTGACCGCACGTTCCTTTACCATTGCAACTTGCGTTGACGAGAATGTGGTTTTCTTGCATCCATGTCAGCAAATTCAGGTCTTTTTTATCAACTAATTTGTTTGTCACGGATGAATATCTTTTTCGCTTGACGGTGAGACGTGATTTTCGGCATGGCCTTGATTCGCGATTTTCGTACCGTACTCATACATTTCTTCAAAGAACGCCTGCATGTTTTCATTGGAAATATCTTTACCCAGACGATTGCCGCTGGCAAAAACAGCATGTCCCTTACCGGGTTTGTAATAAGTATCCATCAGAAACTGCATTTCTTGACGAACATCCGCCGGTGTTCCGAACGGCAAAATGCGTTGGACTTCCATACCGGCCCAGATGCAAAGCTTGTCACCGTAGAGATCAGCGATCTTTTTTTCATCCATCGTATATTTTTGAATCGGATGTAAAACATCTAATCCCATTTCAACGAAATGCGGAATGAATGGTTCAACATTTCCGCAGGTATGGAGCCATACATCCAAACCATGTTCATGCGCATAGTCGATGACTGCTTTATAATGGGGTTTCAAAAATTCAACAAAAATTTCTTCGGAGAAAAACGGTCGATCTTGCATTCCGATATCATCGGTAAATGCAATCGCATCAAATTTGTATTCATCACTTGAAGCTCGATCGATGACACGGAAAAGAATATGTTTCAGTCGATCCAGCAGATCTTTGATTTCATCGGGATTCAAATAAAAATCCATCAGTGTATTGCTCATCCCGCGAAAATGCCAAAGCCTCTCAAATGACAGGCGTGTCCAAAAAATACCGCGATAACGTCCGTCATCTTCAACGTAGTTTTGAACCAATGATGCCGGAGCAAACGGATCCGGAATATCACGAGTGATTTGTTTGATCACGTCCCATTCCAATGCTGTTTTCTCATCGATCCCGATTGTTTGACCGGGTTCTAGTTTTTCTAGTGGGTCTGAACCTTCGACATCACACCAAACATAGCGATCGCCGGGTTTCCCAAAGTTTTTCGGACGTGTATATTCAAAGAAAACAGCATCGTCCGGATAGGCTTCAATTAGATTTTCCATAAATTCTTGTCGTTCAGGTTGTTCTTCCGGAACAAAAAGTAACGGCGTCACGACTTGCGCCGGACGCGTTTTTCCCACACCACGAATGATGTCTTTAACTTCATCTCGACTTAAAATATTTTTCTTGGCTTTAGGAAATTTTGATTGTTCTAAGGGCATAGTGTTCCTCCTAGGCCAAACGCCGTTCAAGGTGTTCGGCAAACGTAACAGCATCCGGTTCGAAAATATCTGCGCCGATCTGTTGAGCAAAAGATGATGTGACCGGAGCACCTCCGACACAGATTAGTACATTATCCCGCAGACCGGCTGCATTGATCGCTTCGATGACTTCTTTAAAATGAATCATGGAGGTTGTTAATAAAGCTGACATGCAAACTACGTTCGCACCGGTCGATTTCAGCATTTCGACAAACTTACTAGGTGCTACATCGACACCAAGATCGATACATTCAAATCCATGCGATTTAAGCATCAGACCGACTATATTTTTACCGATATCATGTAAATCATCCTTCACTGTACCTAGAATTACTTTTACTTTTGGTTTTGTGTCAGCCGAAACGAGATGTGGTTCCAAAATCGCTAGTCCGACATTGAGTGCTCGGGCAGCAATCAATACTTCAGGAATAAAAACAGTCCCCTCTTTCCAACGTTGCGCCACGATTTGCATAGCTGCCAAAAGTCCATTATCCAATATCAAAAAAGCACTGACTCCATTGTTTACCATTTCACTGCAAATTCGCTCGACATCCTTAACTTTTCCTTTGGTTACACTAACGATGAGTTCATTGAAATCTACTTGATCCATGTTGTTACCTCCTGTTGCAGATTAATTATATCTCATTTTCATCAAAAATATATCATATTCTTTCATTTTATGTCATATTCAATCATTATCGGGTATAACTTTTAGTATCTCTTTATAATCATAGATACCTTCAAATCGTTCACCGGGATGAAGAACCATCGTTTCCGAATGATCAATGTTACAGATGATCTTAGTCAACATACTCAAATCACCATCCACGATCGTATAATAACCGCTCTCATGTTCAGCAATCTGTTCTTGTTCGCCGATGAATCCAAATTGAATGTAAGTGATCGGTTTGACAACTTGACTGTAGATCGTTTTGTAGACATATTCCGCATTATCTTCACCGTACTTTTCCATGATTTGAATGAATTCAGGCGAGGTTCGCGAAAAATACGCATCTTCGGAATTACCGTAAGAGAGACAATGGTACTGTTTGTTGGGTTTCCCTTCAAACATGTCTTGATATGCTTTATTGGACCCCAGCAGAACTGCAGCACAATCATGTACCCGAAGTACACGGATCGGAATGGATCTAGCTCTTAAAGGAAGTATCGCATTGCCGCACAGTCCGTAGAGAATCAGAATTTCGTCAACCTGTTTGATTTGATTGATCTTCTCTTGTAATAACATTGCCAATAGCGCCGGATGATCATGTTGTTTGATTTCCAAATAGTCAACTTTTTCAATCGGAAATAAGGTGGCAAGATAATCGATATAGGGATGAAAAACCTCGCATGCTATGATATGTCGATTCATGGAGATGATGCCTCATTTCTGTATAAAATCAGCCGTAATGGCAAGTAATTGCGATTTTGAAACAAACTGACTCGAGTAAAAGAGAGTTACGACTCCGTTTGCTTCCGCGATTGGAGACAGTTTCACGTTGCCGCCGGCAATTTCAATGCGAAAATTTCCTTCGTTTGTTCTGACAGTGCCCTTGAGTCTCAGTATCGTCGAAGTAAGATCATTTAAAAAGGTGATCACTTCGCTGACGATCGTGAACTGTTTCGTAGTGATGCTAAATTCGGATAAAGAGATGTCTTTACTTGATCCGCTCACTTTACTGATGTTACTGTAAACGCGATGGAATCGAAGATTCACATCATCGATCTCACCGAAGAATGAATTTATGATCACTGCTTTTGGATTCAACTCAACTAAGTGATGTGCCAAATCAACACGCGTTTGATCATCCGTCAAATCACATTTGTTGATCAAGATCAGATCAGCCGTCATGATCTGTTTTTTCAAGATCGCCATTGCCCCAATCAATTTTTCAAAAGTCAACGGATCGACCAATGAGAGTGCACATACATCGATCGATTCAAAAGGCGACTGGCATAATGCTTGAGCAATTAGATTGTCCATCCCGGTAGGATCGGCAAATCCGCTGGATTCAATCAAACAAGTATCAAATCCTTCACTCATCAATCGCAGCAACGTCGAGATAAATGTTTCTGATTTACATGTACAAAATATGGAACCGTGGGTGATTGAAGCTACCTCAATACCTTCCTCGGCTAAGAGTTTACCGTCATAATTGATCTCACCGAATTCATTCACGATAACACGGATGTTCGTAAAATGTTGTTTGATATAATGTTGGATAAACGTTGTTTTCCCGCTTCCGAGAAAACCGTTGATAACAATAAGATTCATCGTTGCATAACCTCTTGAATAGCTTCGATCAGCTCATTTTTATTCGGAATAATGGATGAGTATAATAACTTGCCGTTCAGATAGAGTGAAGGTAGATTCTTAACTTTCATTTCGATGCATCGTTTTATGTTTTCTTTAACCGTAAATTTGTATTCCTTAAAATCAAATACATCACCTAACTCTGAAGAAACGCTTTGTACCATGCTCAGCATGTATCCGCAGGCTGCGCAACTTGCTGAATCCAGTGTAAAAATCTCGACAAACGGACGTTTCAAATTACTGTAATCGGGTAATGTCAGATGAATGTCAGACAAGTCCAGCGATCCGTCATATCCGATCAACATCTCGCGCGTTTCATCGGGATGGTGGATCGCGTATGAAGCAGCGATCACATTTTCAGGGGGTGTGGCATATGGCATATCACAACCCGGACTGACGATCAGATTTGTTGTTTTACACACATCGAGAATATCAAGCACGGCCTTCATATTGGCTTGTTGACTTCCATGCAACATAGTAACCGTCAACTGAATATTTCCGCCGATCGTAACATTGTTTCGATCACAGATCTCTTTGGCTTTGAAAATATCGATATTTTCATCGATCGAAATATTGTCAGGTTGACACTTGCACATCGCTTCAATGTTTCGAGTCGCATCTCCGCAAACAAAGAATGATGAAAAAACACCCTTTTCCCTAATATCAGCGAACAGATCGGTGTAAGGAAGCGTTAAGAACTCCTCAAAATGATCCACCGAGATTTGTGACACTAATGGGTCAACAAACGCAATAACGTCCATACCTGCTTCTATATAATATTGTGCCATCTGCTTGCCTACCAATGAACAGTAGTGTAACAGTGAAACAACATAGTCAGGATCATCATACATATCCAAGAATATTGCAGTACCGCGCAGATGTGAAGCTAAGGTGAACGGACCGGTAATCAGACCGTAAAGAGCAGTCGTTGAACCGATAATCGTTTTCATTTCGCGCATAGCCGCAAGAATCGTAGGTAATCGTCCGTCTTCACTTCCCGGTAACATGCAATCACACGGTACTTTCTTTTCCATTGCCAACGGGTGACTTGAAACCATCGGCGGACTGTCGTTGACCCAGCTTAAGTTGCATCCCAAGATCTCCGCTTCGATCTGCAGATCAAACACAACCGGTTGACCGTCAGGTGAATAAGCACGATTGACTTCCAACAAGCTTTCAACCAGTTTATCTTTGTCTTGTAACACTTCTTTCGCTGAATATCCCTTCAAATAACCGGCATGAACTCCACAAAACGGTACCCAAGGTGCACGTGGTACGGGTTGATGACGCATAGCTGCAAAGACTAGTTCTTTTCCCATGATTTCTCCTTTTTGAATGATTTGCCTCAGCAAATGTGTAGTATTCAGAAACACATGATACATAGCCATACTGAATGATATGCAAAATAGAGGGTCGAATTTACGGTTGATTTATCAACAGCACACAACGAGTAAACAACTGAAATTTCATCATTTCACTTCCGTGAACTTCCATTCATGTTTATAATCGATCGAGCGAATATTTTTTTGACTGGTTTGATTGGTAATCAATGCATCAAATTCATCAAACAACCCATATGTATAGGTACCGGTCACTTGAAATTTACTATCATCGAAAATCAATATTTTACGGTCACTTTTTTTGAGAACTTCCTTTTTCACGAGACTCTCTTCATAAGAAAATGTTGTCGGTCCACGTTGATTTTTGAAACCATCCGTTCCCATTATTGCGAGATCGAAGTGTAAATCAAGAACTTGCTCAACCGTAAACCGTCCAACCAATGACTCTGAACTTCGCTGGACCTTTCCGCCTAACAGGAACACTTCATGCGGTAACGGTAAGAGGATACTTGCGACTGAGAGTGAATTCGTAAAAATAATCAGATCTTCTTTTTGCCAAAGCAATCGCGCAACTTCCAGTGCCGTGCTTCCCGGGTCAATGAACAGTTTACATTTATCCGGAATCATCGATAATGCGATCTTCGCAATTCGTTGTTTATGGACTGAAGAATCGCCGACACCGCTATGCAGAGAATTCTCTTGATGAGGTCCATTTAAGATCACTTCCCCGTGACCTTTGATCAAAAGACCTTTTTCTTGTAAGTAAGCAAGATCTTTTCGAATCGTTTCCGTACTTACTCCGAAGATTTCCGACAATTCTTTAACTGTTGCTTTCCCGTCTTGAATAATTCGATTTGCCATCCCTTTTCTACGGTTTAATTGCTCATTCGCCATTATTTTAACCTCCATTGCCAATTACACCCAAATTATACGCTTGGCTTTGATTGGTTTCAAGTGAACTTAAAAATTTTTGCAATTTTTTGCAACTTTATGTTCGAAACATTTAAATAACCGTTTATAATGGAATTGTAGCTATATCGCTCATACAGGAGGATTCATGTCGAAAGTCCAGCTCACTGAAGAAGAAACAGCTTTACGCCGATTCAATATCTACAAAAATCGCCACCGGCAGTTTTTATATGTACGTAAATGGCGTAAAAAAACGTATATCATAAGCCGAAATAATTTCCGTCTTATTCAACTTTATTCATATCGTTTTTTCGCAGCTTTGCTTGTTTTCCTCTTTCTGGCGGTGTGGTCATCTTCGTGGATGACGGCTTCGGGGATTGCGTTACTGCTGTGGGGATTGATGGAATTACTGTATGAATTTTTCTTCATTCGTCACCTGCAACCAACAAAAATGCTGGAGAAAGACGAACAAGTCGGTTTTGTCGATGGAGCTCTGATGGAAGATCCAAAGATCGTCAACATCAAGATGATTTCATTCTTCTTTGTCGGTGTGATCGCATTCGGAGGAGCTTTGTTGGGAAATTATAAAGGAATCTACCTGTATGGAATGCTTGGTATATCGGTCTATGGATTCTTTCAATCAGCTTTTTTCTTATATGTCCAAAAACAAAGGAAGAAAGGAAAGTAAAATGAAAACGTTTAATGAAATGTTGAATCTGTTAAGTAGTTATTCAGAGATGGATCTGGAGGAAGTTTATGTCGATGAGCGTTACGTCAATACGCCTTATTCTAAAATCGAAGATTTGTTTGATGAGACGATCGAAGTTGCCAAATCACTCAATAAAGAAGAAGCAACTAAGTTGATCGTACGATTAATGAAAACGCTTGAATCCAACGTTAAATCTCGCTTCTCGATCTTGTGTGATTTCAGAGAATCTTATGCTGTTCAGTCTGCACAAAGTGCTGAAAACTTCTTTACTGCTCTCACAGCCCTGGAAAAAGTCGATTTTCAGAATTTTGTCACAACAGACCCACAGAAGATCATTAAAATTCTCACTACGTCGAAAGCAATGGTTGCGCAATTTATGACGACTCCCAGAACATTAGTTATTTATGATCGAAAAGCCGATTATGTTCCTGATCAGAATCAAACAACTGTCAGTGCATCGAAAATAGTAGAATTTGACCCATTGACATTAAGTGAAGGCTCGTCTGAAGTGTGGAAGAAACGATTGATCGATCATGCGACCGGAACTGAACTTCCGACACAAGAAGAATTCAAGAAGTACATCAGTGATCATCGGATGCTGAAGGAATACATCAAAAACGAACCGAAATCTAAAAATATGTATAAACGAAAAGGATTCGATAAAACGTTTACCTACATAAAAGAAGCGAAACAAAGCAAGATGACCGGTCTGATCGTCGGTGTAGTCATTTTATTGGGAATTCTCTACTTTGTCTTTTTCGCTTAGACGACTCGATCATTCAATCATAATGAATCAAAAAACCCATTTCATTCGAATTGGGTTTTTTTACGACAATTTAGTTATAAAATCGAACTAATGCTTTACGTTTTCCGATGCACGCCAATTATCTTGATATCCGCCGAGAAGATCAACGAACCGTTTCGCAATCAGATGCGGACGCGTGATCGCTCCGCCGACAACGACAGCATGAGCACCTAAGAAAACACATTTCATAGCATCTTCCGGTGTATACACATGACCTTCCATAAATACATAAGCATCGTTGGAAAGTTCACGACAGAAATCCGCAAACAAACGATAATCAGCTCCTTCAATGTGAGCTGTTTCTTTCGTATAACCATAAAGTGTCGGAGCAACGATATCGGCTCCTAAACGAACCGCTTCACGTGCTTCTTCAATCGTAGATACATCAGCGAATACCGGTACATTCGGGAATTCTTTTTTAAACTCCGATAACAATTCAATGGCACGACGTCCGTCTTGATTTAGTTGAAAAGTACAATCCATGGCGACGATATCGGCTCCGGCTTCAATGATATCACGACAACCTTGAAGTGTCGGCGTGATAAATACATCGGTATTGTCAAACCACATCTTGTAGAGACCGATCAACGGAAGATCTACTTTTTCTTTAATTTTACGAATTTGTTCAGGTCCGTTTGCACGAATACCTACTGCCCCTGCCCATTGAGCAGATTGAGCCATGATTACCTGCATTTCATCACTGTGGATAATTTCATCCGGGTAGGATTGGCACGATACCACCAAACCACCTTTCATTTTTTCAATCATTTCATTTTTTTTCATTGTGTTTTTCTTTCCAAGAGTGCAAATTTTCTAGATTATGTTCGAATGACGGCATTTGATCCGTGAAGATTTTTTCAAATTCATCGGCATTACAGCAATAACAGAAACCGCGTCGATCAAATTTACTGGAATCGATGATCAAAAAGTTTCGTAACGAATGCTTCATGGCAGTTTGTTTATTGGAAACGGTTTCGACAGTAGCACTGTAACACTCTTTCGTCAGCGCATCGATACCGGCGACGCCGAAAAATGCTTTATCATAACGGAAATCTCCCGTAGCTTCAGTTGCTCTGCTCCCAAGGTTCATATCAAAAAAAGGTTCATAGGTGCCTCCGATGACTTCAACAGAACACTGACTGTTGCCCAGATTCCTTATAAAAAGAATACTTGGGGTAACAATATGAATACGTTTTCCTTTGATGAACGGAATCAAGAACGACATCGTAGACCCACCGTCAATGTAGATGCAATCACCGTCATTGATCAAGTCGGAAGCCAACTCGCATGCTTTTCTTTTTTCACCGGTATTCATCATTGTTTTTTCGTTGATTGTCCAATCAGTCGAATCACTCAGTGTGTGGAACACACTGTTGAGAACAGCTCCGCCGTGTTGTCGCTTCAATTTCCCCTGCCGTTGCAATTCATCCAGATCACGACGAACAGTCGCTTCCGAGACATTTAATTCAACCGATATTTCGCGAATTTTAACTGCCGGATGTTCTGCCAAACTTTCCAAAATGAACATCAATCGCTCACTTGTTAACATGCATTTGCCTCCTTTATTTCATTATATTCCATATTTATTCAATATATACTATCTTTTGTCACTATCTGTCATATTTTGTTTAAAAGTTATCTTTTTTGATGCAATAGACCTGCTAATAATTATAACATGACATTTTCTCAATGATAATAGTTGTAATTACTGTTATTCGTAAAGTTTAATCGTCCTTGATCAACTTATGATTTAAATATCTCTCATTTTCTTTTATATTCTTGCGAATACTTGCACAATTTCAGCTAAAAATAAGTTATTATTAAAGGAGAAAAGAGGATAGCTCATGAAAGTATGTTATTTGCTGCAAGGACGAGATGATCCGGAAGTTGCTTTACAATATGCTATTGCTTTAAGCAAAGAAGACTATGTCGTTATTACGTTAAATGACGCTAAATGGCGTGATGAAGCCTACTATATGTTAGTCAAGAATCCGAATATTTTATTAAGCACATCTACCCCTTTTGCACAGGAGGGTGATTATTCAGCAGCACGTTGCTGGCTTTACCAGATGAAGGATGCGCTTGAGAAATTTGATTTTGATCTATGTGTCAACCTAACAGAAAAAACACTGCCAACGCAACCGCGTGAAGCCTGGATGAAGATGTTGCAGGAAGATGAGATTAAAAATGCGCTGTTATTCGATCATAACAGTATCGATGATCGTGCCTATGCCGCAACCATGGATCGTTTCTTTTTTTCTACCAATTCCAATAAATTTTCGACTTCTGAAAAAACACGCAAAAGAGCGCGAATCTCAGCTGATATCGCTCATGCTTTCGGAATCCGCCGCAAGATAAAAGACACTTTATATGAAGGTGAACCGTGGTTTGTTTTTGATAAACAAACTGCACTGAATCTAAGTGACAATATCGGGTATGCCTCAGACAATTTCATTATGTCATGGTACCCCGAGCGTACTGTATTTCACACGATGTGGAAGAAATTTCTGAATCATAAACAAATAGAAAACAAGAACTTCGTTCAAACAAACCCATCAGAACCTTTGTCCTATTTTACTTATTTTGATAAATTACCTGATCGTAATAAGATTGCTGAAATTTTAACTCAATTTCAGCCTAATTATCAAGCTCCGTATGATTTCATAGCTGAAGAAATTATTGAAGTCGACAAGCGAAGTATCATAAGAAAACTGATCGACGGACTCAAAAATAAAAATGATAAGTGATTTTTTTTAATAAGGTAAATCTAAATTATCGATACACATAAAAACCCGAACATCAAAGAAATGTTTCGGGTTTTTTACTGTGATCCTAGTATAACGACTATGAATAGCGATAATTATTACAAATTTTCAAGCCGGGGACTTCATTTAAAAATTTAGATACATCCCTATTTTTTGTTTTTACTGTGAGTTATTTCATCAAGTTGTTCAATCAGTGCGAGTATGTGTTTCCGACCGTTGACCATTCCGACCACTATCAACAATGCGAATATGGTTGATCCTCCGGCTAAGACTGAGAACAACCACGCAAAAGGTTGTCTGGAGGAAACACTCACATTAGGTATAAACGGATCATTCATTCCGGAAAAACCCCAATAAGCAATGAGAGATCCGCAAATCATGATCAGTGCGCATATCAACAACCATCTGCGCATTTGCTTTAAGTAGATATTTTTCATTTGAATTTCTTGACGTAATAATTCGATATCTATTTTTTGCATTTCAAAGTCTCCTTTAACGAAAAGCCCTGCCGTTAAGCAGGGCTTTAACTAAAACGGATAAGATTATTACTAGTAGGACAGTCCCGGATCGAAGAAACCGACAAGAACGCCGACAAAAGCAATAACAACTAGGATCAACATAACAGTGATTGGTGACATTTTTCTCTTCGTCATCAAATACCATGTGAATAATACAGTTAATAATGACAGCAAATTAGGATAGATTCCGTTAAGAACATCATTCAAAACCAAAACACTCTTAACAGATTCGCCTGCTGCATTGATGTATGTTCCCAAATTGAATTTCAAAGCAGTAGAAACACCGATCCATGAAGCAGCTAAGGAACCGATAACGATCGTACCCAGCATGACCATGGATTCGCGGAATGCAACCGCTTGATCACCGATGATAACATCAACAGCACGACCACCGAGTTCATAACCTTTGTCGAAGATATATTTCATAAAGAATGTCATTGTTGTGATATAAACAACAGCGTAGAATATCGGTCCTAAAACTGAACCGCCGCTGGATAAACCTAAAGCGATTGACAACAAAATCGGAATATATGTACCCGGAATCAAGGAGTCGCCGATACCGGCTAACGGACCCATTAAACCAGCACGGATACCATTGATCATCTCATCATCAATTTCTTCATGTCCATTTGCACGGGCTTCTTCTAAACCTACTGAAATACCGACAACGATAGAACCGATTTGTGGCTCTGTATTGAAGAACGGTGTATACGTTTTTAACGAACGCAGACGATGCTCATCATCTTTATACAATTCTTTGATAACAGGAATCATTGCGCACATGAAACCAAATGTCTGCATATGTTGATGTGTGAATCCTGTTAAGTTACCATTATACCACCACCAGAACGCTGAATCTTTAGTCTTTTTGGTTAATTTTACAGTCATCTTAGAGGTCCTCCTCATTCGAAGCGGCAGCTTTCTTACTGGCAGATCCAATCATGATAATCTTATAGTTCAAGAACGCAATCATAGCTCCTACAAATGCGGCACCGACTAAATTGATCTTCAACGCTGCGGCCAGAGTGAAGCCGAAGAAGAAGATGATCAAGTCAATTGGGTTCTGAACAACTTGTTTCAACAGAATGCCGATACCAACAGCTGGTAATAATGATCCCAGTGTAAACATGGTCTTCATTGGGATACCGTTCATTGGTAACCATTCTTTTAAGTTGGCAACAACATTGGTTCCATAATATGTAATGAAGAATGTAGGTAAGAAGGCAATAATAAAGTGAGAAATCAACGGGAATACAAAGTTCGTTAAGTAGATTGTCTTATAGTTGAGTTTGTCGATTGCTTTCCAACCGATTTGTTGCCAAATCAAGTTCATTGTCGCTGTCGAATAGAACATGACAGTACCGACTGTACCAACTAATGCACCGATTGAAACAGCTAATCCAGCACCTTGAACTGAAGCAGGATCTAAACCAGCACCCTTAACAGCAGCTACAGCAAGTGGGATACCGATGTAACATACAGCACGTAGATCAGCGGAAACAGTTCCCCCCGGTGTAACTAATGCAATGTAAACTACCTGAATCGCAGCACCAACCATAATTGAAGTCGTAACATCCCCTAAAATAATACCGACAACCAACGAAGCAACCAACGGTCTGGACAATGTGTACCATGAGTACGTTGTTCCAAGAGCACCGATTACGGATGTTAAGGATGCCATGATCCCTAACAAAATAGCTTGAAAGATATTAATCGTCATTATAAACCCTCCCTTTCTTTAGGTTTATCTTATCTTCATTCAGTACAAGTCACTCTTACTTGTAACCGAACATCGATCTGAATTTAGGCCAGTAACCGATTGCTTCTTCTTTTACAAGAGCAAACAGGATCTCATAACCGGCTTGGTGTAACCTTTCAAACGAGTCTGCTTCATTCTGCATCAATGATTGATTCATCCCAATCTTCACTGCTCCCGGACGATCATTGGCCGGACCAACACAAATCATTTTAGGTCCTGCTTTAAAACCGTCATCAATAAGGATCTTCGCCATCAAATTCGGTTCTTTGGTAATCAAAAAGTAGTTTTTCTGACTGTTGAGTATTCTGTCACATTTTTCAACCCATTCTGCATACGTCCAAATATACGTTGGTTTTCCTGTTGCAGAAAGGAATGATGCTTTGATAAACGGTGTGTTAGCAGCATAGTCATTGACCGCTACGATTGCATCGCAAGGGTATTCTTTTGACCAGCGTGTGGTGATTTGACCGTGAATGATACGGTCGTCTACTCGAATAAATGTAATTGCCATAAAATTCCTCCTAGAGGTCTTCCTCTTCGAAATTAACAGTATCCAATTCAAACAAAGTGACACCCAATCTTCCTTCACTCAATGTTGCTTCTATCAAATCAGCTTTTTCAATATTATCTTTCATTAAAACCGCTGTTAATACCATCGGCATATTCATACCGGCAAAAACAATAGTTTTATCGAATAAGCCCCGATTATTCAATACTTCAATTGATTTCGTAAACGGAGATCCGCTGAGAATATCACTGAAAAGCAGGATCTCATCATCATGCGTGATAGGTTCGATCAACTTTACGAAATTATCTTCAAACTGGTTGGTTCCCATTCCGTCTTCCAACGATGTGCTGAGAATATCATCTCGTTTTCCAGTCATCATCAGTATGGCTGATCTAAGACCTTGGGCGAAAAAACCGTGGCTGACTAAGATAACATATTTCATACGTTTCTCCCTCCTTAGAAAGCGGTTACAACTATTTCTAACTAATCATAGCGTCTCTAATTCTCGTTTGCAAGTACATTTTGATAGAAGTTGCATTTTTTTGGAATATTTTAACAGATTTTGACATTTGTCTGAAAACACAACTTGTACATACATATTATTACGGACATATTTTCACAAATCAATGATTAATGAATCAAATTCAAGAGTTTTAACGCATATAAAAATATAGCTACTGAGACCGGAATGATGAGCAGGATCCAGTAGATTCGATTAAATTTCTTTTGGAATTTTTGCCAATTCGCCTCAGAATAATAGAAACGTTCATCCTCTGTTCGAATCAATATACCGTCAGTCATCATATTTGAAATCGTATAAGCGATCGTCTTCGTGGAAAGCGGTAGATCTTTACAAATCTCAACCGGCTGAGCACTTTTTACGCCAAATGCTTTTGCATTCTTAAAAGTATCCAAAACTAGTCTTCCTGCTGTTTTTCTTGGATTCATGCTTGATTTTGTCATATTATTTCCCCTTTAGAGCGTCAACAACCTGGTTTGCGTAGTCTAGCGGCCGTTTATAGCATCTTCGATGACAACGAAATGATAATCGTATTGATCGATACTTTGATTTTTAACCCCTTTTTTTTAGATTGGGCAGACGATATATAAATCGTTGCAGTCACCAATTTTAAATAAATTGTAGTCTGATCTGATGCTAGTTGAACGTTATAAACGGTGTTTTGATTTCCTGCCTTTCTTGATTTGAACATGAAAAAATTACTTTTAAGTGATTTTTTTCTCAGTTCAAGATTTGTCATTTTATCTTCCATATTCCAACACGAACCATTAAAAACCTCCTTTATTTTCGGGTTATAATGCCGTGCATTCTCTCAACTGCTTTTGAGAATAAAAACCGGAAATATTCTTTCAACTGAAGTCGCAATTCTGCTCAGCGTTTAATGAATGAATTTTCTGCATCCAAATTATCTCTATACTTCTAGTATAATCAGTTCAAAATAATTTAATACAATATTTTTTCAATTTTCACAAATAATTCAATTAATATTCGCTCAACAATAGATGATATTATTGTAAATTGTTCACTGATGTCAGTTATCTGACGTAATGTATTCGATATCGCACTTGTCAAAATCTCTGAAATTAACACTCACTGTCAGATAAATAGTTCGATTATGATTCACTGAATACGTCAACCTTATTTCATAATCTTAACAGTGCATCAACGTATTATCCATACAGAAAACTCGATAAATCGGTCTCATCGAACTTTACGATGAGTGATCATTATAACTAACTCCTGTTAATCCGAGTATTTTCAAGAATATATTGAAATCCGGTGAATAAAGCCGTAAAGTTGTTTCAAGAGATGAGGAATTCAGAAATGACAAAATATCAAGAAATTGCAACCGAACTGATCAATTTGATACGCAGCGGAACTTATCGTCCTTGGGGAACCATGGAAGGTGAACATATGTTGGCAAAACGATATCAAGTCAGTCGTGCAACGATACGAAAAGCTCTCAATGTGTTAAAGGAACAAGGCTATATCCACTCCAGACAAGGGTCTGGAATTTATGTGAATCCCGAAGAATTCTACCAAGAACGTTTGGTATTCACAATGAGTGATCGTTATCGACGGACCAGTTTAGATTCAAAAGCTCTCAAATTTACAATCGAAGAAGCTACTCCTGAATTTGATAAATTATTCAATTTGGGATCAGATAAACGTCTAGTTCATTACTTACGTCTTCGCTTATTCGAGAAGAATCCCTTCACCATGGAAGAAACATGGATGCCGGTAGAACTGTTCCCCTCTTTAACAAAAGACACACTCAAAGGATCGATCATGAAGTATATGGAAGAATTAGGTTATGTGATCAGTCATGATTTCAAAACGATTTCGGCTGTCGTTCTGGCAGATCAATATGCTAAACCTTTACATAAACCAGTTGGTAGTTTAAGTCTTCAAATCACCCACCATGTTTATCTGCTGAAGTCTGTATTAGCCCAGATCACCATCGAAACACAAGCAGATAATGCTATGAACGCACTATCAGTACGTGAACAATAATCTTTCAGGAAAAATTGATTTCTATTGTTTTTTACGCTTATTTCCCTGATTTATCTGCTAAAATCGCTTTTAAGGCGATTTTTTTGATGGTAAATGACTATGCTGAACAATGCAATTATATGACTTCGCATCGAGCGAAAGATGCAAAATCTCCAACCTCTGTCGTAGGTCAATGAACATTCGCATTTTACGACACCTAAAACATTCTTTTTTCATTAGATGCAAAAATGATCTGTCCATCAGCTCCTATATAATATGCCGTATTCGGTTGATTTTTGCCTACTCGAAGCATATAATGGTTTAATATCAGTGTAGTTGAAGTAACCTTTTTTTTTATATTTGATGAATCAACGATTAAGGAAACTTCGATCGTGCAGATCATAGAATTGAACATGTTAAAGGTTTGATAAAACAATCTTGAAAGGATACAAAATGATAAGAGTCGGACTTGATGTAGGTTCAACTACACTCAAATGCGTTGTGATCAATGAAAACAACGAAATTACATATAAGAAGTATGAACGCCATTATTCGCATATCGCACTTAAAACTTCTGAAATGCTTTCAAGTATTGCCGATGCCTTTCCGTCGGAAAAACAGATCAGTCTTTGTGTATCCGGTTCAGCCGGGATGGGTTTTGCGGATCAGATGGACATTCCGTTCATGCAGGAAGTGTATGCAACTCGACTTGCGATCAAGAAAATGATTCCTGATGCGGATGTCGTGATCGAACTGGGCGGCGAAGATGCTAAGATTTTGTATGTTTCCGGTTCGATCGAAGTTCGGATGAACGGATCTTGTGCCGGCGGAACGGGCGCTTTCATCGACCAGATGGGTACTTTATTGGATCTTGATCCGTTAGAAATGAATGAAAGTGCCAAAGACCACACTAAAATCTATTCGATTGCTTCGCGTTGCGGCGTCTTCGCAAAATCCGATATTCAGCCGTTACTCAATCAAGGTGCGCAAAAATCAGATATCTGTGCTAGTATATTCGCTGCCGTTGTCAACCAAACCATCGCCGGATTGGCTCAAGGACGTGCGATCACCGGTAAGATCATCTATCTGGGCGGACCTTTGACTTTTCTGCCCCAATTACGGAATTCTTTTGATCGTATTCTTGATCTTAAAGGGATATGTCCCGAGAATTCTTTATATTATGTAGCTTATGGAGCTGCCTTTTTGAAAGACAATCGTTTAACCGATCTCAATGAGATCATCGGTAAAATCAATAATTATTCGGGGGACAAGAAATACCGCAGTGCCCCTGCTCTTTTCGCCGATGCGGAAGAATATAACTCATTCAAAGTTCGACATGCGACTGAAATCAACTATGCCAAATTACTTGCAGGGAATAAAGCTGCTATCGGCATCGATGCCGGATCGACGACCACTAAATGTGTCGTTCTCAATGAAAATGAAGAAATCGTCTTTTCGAAATACATGTCCAACAGCGGTAATCCGATTCCGTTGGTCAAAGATTTCCTAAGTGAAGTATATGCAACCTTTCCTGAAATCAACATCATCGCTTCGGCGACGACCGGCTATGGGGAAGAACTGATCAAACACGCGTTTCATACGGATATGGGCATCGTTGAAACGATCGCGCATTTTACGGCAGCATTGAAATACGATCCGCTCGTTGATTTCATCATCGATATCGGGGGCCAGGATATCAAATGTTTCAAGATTCATAACGGTGCCATCGATAATATCTTTCTGAATGAGGCTTGTTCATCCGGATGCGGTTCGTTCTTGCAGACTTTCTCCGGTGCTTTGGGGAAAAGTGTCTCTGAATTCGCAGATCTCGGCATCAGTGCCGATAAACCGGTCGATCTGGGAAGCCGCTGTACCGTTTTTATGAATTCATCGGTCAAACAAGCTCAAAAAGACGGTGCTACGATTGAAAACATCTCCGCCGGTCTGTCGACCAGTGTTGTTAAGAATGCATTGTATAAAGTCATTCGTATCGCCGATGCCAAATTACTGGGTGAACATATCGTAGTTCAAGGCGGAACCTTCCTGAATGATGCCGTCTTACGTTCTTTTGAAAAAGAGATCGGTCGCAATGTGACTCGCCCTGCATTATCCGGATTGATGGGTGCTTACGGTGCAGCACTCTATGCTTTATCTCACATTCCCACCGAAAGTAAACTGTTGGATCGCCAAGAGTTGACGTCTTTTACCCATAAAGTCGTTGCGTCCAGTTGTAAGATATGCCCCAACAATTGTCGATTGACGATCAATACATTTTCGGACGGAGCCCGCTTCATTGGCGGAAATCGATGTGAAAAACCACTCGCTCTAAAAAACCCGGCCCGTAAATATAATCTTTACGAATATAAAAAAGAACTTTTGGCTGCTTATACGCCATTTGTCGGAACACGACCGACCATCGGAATACCGATGGGATTAAATATGTTTGAGCTCTATCCGTTTTGGCACACTTTCTTCAAGAACCTCGGTTTCGGAGTGATGGCTTCCCCGCTTTCCACCAGAAAACTTTACTTGAAAGGTCAACACACCATCCCTTCCGATACAGTTTGTTATCCGGCCAAGATCCTGCACGGTCATATCGAAGCTTTGCTTGAATGCGATATCGATGCGATCTTCTATCCATGCATGAGTTATAACGTGGATGAGGGTTTGGGTGATAATCACTATAACTGTCCGGTCGTTGCCTACTATCCCGAAGTTCTGGCAGCGAATACACCCGGTTTGAAAGACTTTAAATTCATCAAAGATTATATCGGACTGCATCGCAAGAAAGATTTTCCAAAGAAGATCCAAGCAATCTTGCAACGTGAGTTCGGGCCTATACCATTAAGTGAAATAAAAGCAGCGACGGATGCTGCGTTTATTGAATATGATGCCTTTATGGATGCTATCAAAGTGAAAGGCAAAGAATACTTGGCATTGGCAAAAAAACAAAATTTACCTGTCATTATATTAGCCGGACGACCTTATCACTTAGATGCAGAAATCAATCACGGAATCGACCAATTGATCGTCGACTGCGGGGCCGTTCTGATCACTGAAGATGCCATTCTGGACGAAGTCGCCGCATTTCCGACAACAGTACTCAACCAATGGACCTACCATTCAAGACTCTATGCCGCAGCGAAATATGTTGCCGAATCCAAGGATCCCAATATCAACTTGGTTCAACTCGTTTCTTTCGGTTGCGGTGTCGATGCGATCACGACCGATGAAGTACGCAAGATCCTTGAAAGCGCAAATCGTATCTACACACAGATCAAAATCGATGAGATCACAAATCTGGGTGCCGTTAAAATCAGGCTACGCAGTTTATTTGCGGCTGTACAACATCAAGGGAGATCGAAAATATGAAGAAAACTCTTGATCGCATCGAATTTACAAAAGAAATGAAACAAACATATAAGATCCTCTTTCCGAACATGATCGATATTCATTTCAAGATCCTGCGCAATGTAATGGAAAGCTATGGTTACAACATCGACCTGTTGACCAACACAGACCAAGGCATCATTGACGAAGGACTTAAATATGTCCACAATGATACCTGTTATCCGGCCCTGTTGACTATCGGTCAGATGATCAGCTCCCTTAAATCCGGTCAGTATGACCTTGAACATACCGCTCTCATGATGTCGCAAACAGGCGGCGGATGTCGAGCTTCCAATTATATTTTTCTGTTACGCAAAGCCCTTAAAAATGCCGGTATGGAACAGATCCCCGTCATTTCCGTCAACCTATCCGGACTTGAGAAAAACAGTGGATTTAAAATGACCCTACCGTTGATCCAACGCATGTTGGCAGCGATGACCTACGGTGACTTATTGATGCTGCTTAGCAATCAAACCCGTCCTTATGAATTACAACATGGAGAGTCGGATGTACTAGTCGAAACATGGATCGCAAAGATATCAGCCCGGTTCATTGATGAAAAAGCCTATGCGTTAAAGCCGATGAAGAAATTACTGTCGGAAATCGTCCGTGATTTCGCCGCGATCAACGTTTTACGAACACCGAAAATGAAAGTCGGCATTGTCGGGGAGATCTTTGTTAAATATTCAGCCCTCGGAAACAACAACTTAGAAAAATTCCTGGCATCGCAAGATTGTGAAGTTATGGTTCCCGGTATTTTAGGATTTCTTTTATTTAAGGTCGATAATCGGATCGAAGATATCGGTTTGTACGGTGGCAGTAAAGTCAAGAAATCACTCGTTAAGGTTCTATTCGATTATTTGATGAAATATGAAGATGCACTGAGTTCAGCACTGAAAGATGCTCCGCAGTTTATCACTCCGAATGGTTATAGTCACTTGAAATCACTGGCCGAACCGATCATCGGAGCCGGATGTAAAATGGGCGAAGGCTGGTGCCTCACAGCCGAAATGATGGAATTAGCTGAACTGGGGTACGAAAACATCGTATGTACGCAACCCTTCGGCTGCTTGCCCAACCATATCGTCGGTAAAGGTATGATACGGAAAATCAAAACGGTCTTCCCCGAAGCCAATATCGTTCCGATTGACTATGATCCAGGCGCAACGAAAGTCAATCAAGAGAACCGCATCAAACTTATGTTGGCAGTCGCGAAAGAAAAACTCGATGATCAACAATCAGAAGCATCCGAGAAAATTCAGTCTGATGCTTATTCGGTAGTTTAATAAGTCCAAATACGGATCAGCAAGGAAATTATTATGTAACTTAAAAACCGCAACTTTGCGGTTTTTATTTTATTTAGCTAAATCCAATTTTATGAATCAATTGATCTGATTGAATTTGTATTAAAAAATATTTGCATAAACTACAGTTTCAATCGTAATAAACTGGCAATTTTAATCCAATGGAATGATTACTTAATCATGATGTTAAAGAATACTACGCGTTTTAGTAATTATTGTGCGAATTTTTTTAGCATTCGATTCAATTTCAGCACTACTTCCATGCGTTAATAATGTACCGAAACCAACACATAAAGTACCGGCTTTGATCCATTGAGTTAGATTTTCGAGGTTAGCTCCTCCTGATGCAAGAATAGGCAAATTTGGAATTGGAGTCGACATAATCGCCACTAAACCCGGACCGTAAAAATTGGAGATCGGAAAAGTTTTAACAAAAGATGCGCCGGCTTCTAACGATTCCAGCATTTCTGTCATCGTTGAACAACCGGGAGCATATGGGATTTGATATCGATTACATAACGTTGCTACATCTTTGCTGAAATTAGGGGCGATAATGAACTTAGCTCCTGCCAGTATCGCAAGACGTGCGGTTTCGGAATCAAGTACAGTCCCTGCCCCTACTAATAATTTCGAAGCATATTTAACAGCCAATGCGTGAATTACATCTCCGGCATTAGGTAAAGTATAACTGATTTCAAGTACATCGATACCTCCGGCTAAGCAGCCTTCAGCAATTTCAATGCCTCGTTCGATATTTTCAGTACGAACGATCGCCATCGCACCGGTGTTTTCAATTCTATTCATGATGTCAGCTTTGAACATTTTTTCCTCCGATTTCGGTGTAATCCGAAATAAAATGACAGTCTTTGTTACTTATATAAATTATCAAAATCCAATACAGTTTTTTCAAAACCTTTTCTAATGATATCCACATCTATACTTGTGACTAAGAAGTTGATGTTTTCTTTATATCGCTGAATCAGAGCTAAGTTGCCGATAATCCCAAAACCTTTATGATATTTTCGGCAACTTTCAACTACTTTGTTGATTGCATCGATTTCAAGAGTCGAGAAATAATCTCCCGGTATTCCGAGTGAAATGGCTAAGTCAGCCGGACCGATTATAAAAGCATCGATTCCTTCGACCTGTGCGATCGCCTCGATATTTTCTACACCAAGACCTGTTTCAATCTGTGCAATCGTGATAACGGAACTGTTTGATTTTTCCATATTGTTTTGATGATTGCCTGAACCACTGTATCCGGTGTTAGCTCCTCCTGCGTATCCTCTTTTTCCTAGCGGCGGATATTTAGACCACTCAACAAGTTTCGTTGCTTGTTCGACTGTTTCAATCATCGGAGCCATGACTCCTGTAACTCCGCAATCAAGTACTTTCGAAACGTCTTCTCGTGCTAGCTGAGGAATGCGTACAAATGATGGAATTCCAACGGCATTGCCCATTAAAACCAAGTCATGGATAGTTTGGTAACTGAACATTCCATGCTCACAATCATAAAAGAGAAAATCAATTCCTGCATTCTTAGCCATGATCGTGATAGATGGATTCGTCAGAATTTTAATAAAAACACCATATAATTTTCCTTCCAACATTTTATCTTTAAGTTTCATGCAGTTGGCCTCATCAATACGCTTTATTGACAATCAACAATTTGTAAATTTCAACAACTTTCTTAATGTCTTCAATCACATCTTCGTTACTAGGACTCGATGCAGGGAGACGTGCCGGTCCAACTTTAAGACCGTAAACTTCCATAGCTTTCTTTAAAATAGTTGGTGTTGTTCCTAATTTAAGGATTCTACGGAATTCTTCAATTGATTTTTGAGCATTTTTTGCTTCAACTAGATTCCCTGCAACAAAACGATCATAGATAGCTACATCGATTTCGGTAAGAATGTTGGAAGTTGCCGCAACAGCACCTGTTCCGCCGGCTATCAATAAATCAAGGATCAGAGAATCCGATCCTGAAAGAACCGAAAAATCCATTCCTTTAGTAAGTTCAATGTATTTCTTCATATTGGCCAAATTACCGCTGCTGTCTTTAATTGCAATGATATTCTTTACTTCGGCTAATATTGCTGTGGTTTCCGGTTCTATGTTGATACCGGTATTTTTAGGCATATTATACATAATAATCGGAATATCAACGGATGCGGCAACCGATTGGTAATGTACGATTAACTCCTGTTGAGTTGGCGCCATAAAATATGGTGTAATAACCGACAATGCATCAGCACCTAATTTTTCCATTATTTTACATTGAATTATTGTCTCTGCAGTTGAACATGCACCGGTTCCGACGAATATCGGCACAGCAAGGTTTGCTTCGGCGATGACAGTCTGAGCAATCTTAATTTTCTCTTCATTTGTTAAGGTATAAAATTCACCGTTTGTACCCAATATGAATAATCCATGGATTCCTTTATCTATCAACGTCCTGGTCAAACTTCTCAGCATTTCGTAATCGACTTCTTGGTTATCTCGCATCGGAGTCACCATTGCTGTAATAATTCCTTTTACTTCCATTACTTTTCTCCTTCTTTCATAAGTGTAGATCGAATCGAACTTCCAAGTGAACCTCCCGGGTGCCACATAAGATACTGAGACAAATCAAGGTTCCGTTCATATTGTAAGGCGACGCTTAAACATTGCAGAACCAATGTTTCTGATAAAATCGATGATCTGGGAGCTTTATTCAAATCATCCCCCTCTTTATCAGCTTTTGCGATAAGTGTCACGATACTTTCTTTAGCTAACCATGATTCGCAGCTACGTGTGATAGAAATTATCTTGGCTCCGTTTTTTTTCAAAAGAAAAATAGTTGCTTTGAGTTCCTTTGTTTCACCGCTGTTAGAGATTGCAATTACCACATCCGATGAATTGACCTGACCGGCGGATCCGTGAACAGCTTCTGTGGCATCAAGAAAATAGGACGGAGTACCTGTAGATGATAATAATGAAGCACCGTAATGAGCCAAATGACTCGGTTTACCGATTCCGGTTATGTGTACCCGTCCACCGTTTTTCTCAGCATCAATGATTAGATCTTTAGCTTCATCTATTTTTTTTAGATCAATATTTTTAACTGATTTTTCAAATTCAACTAGTGATAACTTTAGAAAATGATTCATTTTATCGTCTGTCATAGTTTCTCCTTCTTTTGTAAACAAAGAGCCATCGCATGGCTCTTTGTTTCAACTGCGACATAATTTATCAGATAATCAACTAAGATTAATGAATAAATGATTGAAAGAATTGAACGACTTTATAGATAAACGTTCCGATTATATTGTAATCAACATTCGGGAACGATGCCCCAGCTATTCCCAGCGTAGCAAACGCCGGATAAAGGATCAAAGGCAGAGCAACTAATCCGATACCCACTAAGAATGAACCTATCAAAGCACCTTTCCAACCTCCATAAGCATTACCGAATACACCACTGGTACCGCCTGAGAAGAAACAGATACCAGCAGCAGGAATCATGATAACACTACTGTGAAATGCAATCATCATGCCCATGCCTGCAAGACCTCCGAGGAATGAACCGACGAATCCGATAACAACAGCAGTTGGTGCGAATGGAAAGATCGCAGGACAATCAACGGCAGGTTTTGAATTAGGAATATATTTTTCTGAAATTGCGACGAATGCACTGGTGATTTCAAGGATAAATTGACGAACACCATAAATCAACACACTCATACCTGAAGCAAATTGCAAACCTTGCAACAAAGGATAGATAAACCAAAGATCAGTACCCGCCATCTTTTTAACAACTTCAATATTTCCGGTTGCAACACATGCAAATACAGCAACATAGAACAGTAAGATCATGAAAATGGCAATTGAGAACACGAAGTCTCTGAATAGTTTTAAAAACCCAGGAAGTTTAACATTACTCGCATCGGAGTTTTGTTTTTCCTCTTCTGTTTTATGTGATAATTTCGAGATGAATTTCCCTACATAACCGGAAAATGCATAACCGATACAGTTGAAATGGCCCATTGCGAAGTTATCAGATCCGGTTATTTTAATCATAAACGGCTGGCAGATCTGTGGTAAAGCTGCACCACAGAATCCCAGAACAATTCCGCCTACAATAACTGTTACAATACTGTCAAATCCAAGTGAAATGAACACTAATCCTAAAACACAAGCAAAGTACAAGAAATGTTGGCCGGTCAGAAAGATCGCTTTGAATCGTGTGAATTTTGCAATTACGAGATTCGCTACAAACCCAACTAACATCAATAGCGCGATTTGTGTTCCATAAGTGTTCAGTGCCAAAGCTGTGGCAACTTCTACTTGAGTTGTGACACCTGCAATATGAAATCCTGTATTGAATAAAGTCGTGAAATTTGTTACAACGACAGATATTGCTCCGGAACCAATATTGAATATCATGAAACCCATAATCGTTTTTAGTGTTCCTGATATTACATCTTCTGCGGATTTCTTCTGTAATAGTAATCCGATACAAGCAATCAAACCAACGATGAGTGCTGTATTTCTAGTTTGAGCTAAAATAGAATTCAACATACATTACTTCCCCCTTGTTACTTTTGTGATTCTAAAAACTCCAATAATTTCTTTTTAATTTCTACTTTATCCATAATGTTACGTATCCCAATTGCATATGGGACTTGATCTTTAATTTCTTCCATCAAATCTTCCATTGTAATTACAAGGTTTCCCTTGTAACCTCTGATCGAGTCAAGATTTCCATGCTCAGTTTTAATATCAAACTTGTTTTCAGAAATAACTTGATCTGCCTTTATTTTCAAAAGCATGCTTGAACCCATACCGGCACGACAACAAACTAGTGCATTATACATTTTTTCTCCTTTCTTACGAAGTGTTGTTTCATCAACGATTAACTTCGAAACTTTCGATATAATTCATGACGTCTTTTGTAGATGTTGTATTATCGAGCATCTTATAGAAATCACTCATATCCAGTAATTCAGCAAGCTCAGCCATAACTTCTAAATGACTCGAGTTATCTTTGGCACTCAGACAGAACAGATATTTCACCGGATCATTGTCCGGATTTCCAAAGTACACCGGCGTCTCCAGAGTGGATACTGTGAGTGCATTAATCAATGCGCCTCGTTTAGAATTAGCATGCGGTAGTGCCACATACTTAGTAATAACGATGTAAGGTCCATCCTCAGAAACAACCTCGATCATTGCATCAACGTAATCTAGTGTAATCTTCTTTTCGTCAACCATTGGTTGAGCTGCTTTACGGATTGCATCCTGCCAATCCACAGCCTGAATTTTAAGCTGTATCAAATTCTCACTAATGACTTTACTCAGCACTATGCATATCCTCCTCGGAATTTCAACGATTGCTACTTCTCTTCTACCTAAATATACATGCTGCTAGTTTTCGATACAATCAATATTGGTACCTACTTTTGGGTTAAGAAATTCCAAATTTTACACCCTCGGGTTTATCTTTTGTTGACATTATTTCGAATAATTACACCTACCAGAAGCTCAACTTTTAAATGTACTGTCAAAAAATAATTTCGGATTTCTTTTAACTAACATAACTGTTTCTTCAGCTTCATACGAAAAAATCTCCATAAAAACGGAGACTTTTAGCATGATTCAGTTCAATTTAAGGCTCTATTCAGTTAGTTATTTTCATTCATTTTTATAAAATTTATAATTTCAATCGGTTCTGCAGCGTTGTCCAAAACATCGTAAAAATCATCCATTTCAAAAAGATGAACTAATTGAGACATAGACTTAAGATGGCTTGCATTATCAATGGCGCTCAAACAGAAGACATATTTAACAGGATCGTTTTCAATGTTTCCAAAAACTACAGGAGTTTTTAGAACGGTTATCCCGATTGAAATCGCTAATGCCCCTGCTTCGATACTGGCGTGCGGTAATGCTACATTTTTTGTGATCACCATATACGGACCTGACTCTTTTGCAATACGTACCATCTCATCGACATAATGACTGCTTATTTTCCCGCATTCAAACATCGGCTGAGCAGCTTTACGAATTGCATCTTCACTATCACTTGCTTCTACATTTAAACAGATTAAACTTTCATCGGTAATCTCACTGAGTGAGAGACTGAATGACCCATAATGAACCGATTTCCCGATTTGCGAGAAATAGTCAGATAGCTCATCGCTAAGTGAACTATTTGAGGAAACATCGGTAAATTTACTGATAATAGCGATTACTTCATGAACATGCGGTTGTTTTATATATGAATTACCGATCAGTTTATATACTTCTTTAGTCGTCTGGTATTTTTCTTGCGGTGTCATCACCGAATTTACTTTAATAACCGGTTTCCCGAGTTTATACATATTATGGAGATAGTCGGTAGTAAATATAATATCGTAAGGTTCCATTACATTCTCAAAATCTTTATGAGAAGTTGGAAGTAAAAAATCAATATCTGGAAAAAGATTCCCTAATTCGTAATAAAGAATCGCTGAATTCCCGATACCGTTAGAACAAACAATCAGCGCCGATTTTCTTTTGATGGAAGCAGTTTCTATCTTATCGGAAAAGATGGTTGCAAAGTGAATTGTCAAATAAGCAATCTCTTCATCACTTATTTCCTCCAAAGAGAATATTTCTAGTGGTTTTACGGATTGTTTTACGAGTGTGAATAATTCCCCGTATTCACATTTTATTTTTTCACACAAAGGATTAATGATCGGTAGTTTGAAAAGCATACGATAATAAGCCGGCCGTAAGTGCGAGTATAGTTGTTCAAAAATACTGTTGAAATTTTTATAGAAAACACTGCTCAAAGCCTCAAAACGAATAAGAATTTGATTCACAATATCAGAAATCAATTGTTTATCTTCCGTTTCTTCCGCATATATACCAACAGAAATACCTAAGATCCATGAACTTATATACTTAATTTCATCATCGCTGATTCGATAATTCAGATTCAGTTTCTCGATGATCGCTTCCGTGAGTTTATATTCTTTCATTGATGTCAATGTCATCAGGGAAATCGATGAAGGTAAACAAAGGCTGATCTTGTGACTGTTAGATGTGATTCGCTCTAATAAGAAAATAAGTATATAAACAAATTCAATCAGGCGATTCTCAACAAAAGTAATTTCAAATTGATCAGCCAGAGTGGAGATAGGTTCAAAAGTTGAGTTAAAGCTTTCTAATTTATACTTACTTATATAGTTATCAAACACTTTCGAATATTGATCTTGTGCTAAGATGGTGATGACGAAATTCATCATGACACTCCGAATTTCAATTTCAGATCCTTCAAGATAATATCCTTTAGATCGGTTGTTTTTGATTTCAATGTGATGGTCTTCCAACTTTGATGCTAATTCTTTGATGTCGGATAAGATCGTTGATTTACTTGATTTCAAAGCTTCAATAAAATGGTTAAGAGAGATCAAGTCTTCGTGAATGAACAACAAAAGATACATAAATGCTAATCGTTCATTCTTCCCAAAATAATATTTCGATTCCTCATAATATTTTTCAATCATTTCTTTTAAAATCAATCTAACTTCACAAGAAATAACAGTTTCAACTGATTGTTTTAATGTTATCTTCTCAACATTCCTAACTCCCAAAAATTGATTGACCTTATCCAGTCGATATTCGATCTGCCTTCTGTTAAAGAAGGTTTCATTTTCTAGTTCAGAATATGAAATTGATTTTTTCCCAATAATAACTTCCAAAATGGAAACTATTTCTTTATCAATAATCATGTTTACCTCCAGTGAAATCAAAACGAACCTTTTTACTTTACTAATTAATTGACTTCATATGTTATTGACATGATCAAAATCAGCTTTACGATTAGGAGAATTTAAGATATTTACTTACGATTGATTGTGAATCTAAAACTCACACTATATACAACATAGTACAGTCTTATTGTTAAATAAGCAAATTCTCTAAAAAGCGCATTCAGCAAAGTAGTTTAAAGTAGTAGGTTGAAATTACTCAAAAACACAAGAAAAATCGAAGTTTCACAGGCAGTTACAATAATATTATTTATTAAAAATCATCTTAATTATTAACGGCTTCCGTTTTGAGGTGCATAGCACAAAAATCGCATTAGTTTTAGCATATGTTTTAGCAGTCAATTTAACAGCGAAAAAGCCGTAGTGGCCTTTTTCTTTAAATCAAATAAATAAAGGATATTCTTCGTTTGCCAGATTAAATAGCAGACCAAATAGCACATTAAATCACACACCCATTAGCATATTAAAAAGTAGTCATTCACGATGGAATAAAATCATTCCATTTTAGAAAGTGCGTTAAAACATGTGCTAAAATACGTGCGGTTTTGCTTAAAAATGCACAATACCCTTTAAACAAAGGAAAAATGACATGTTGATTTCATTGCTAAAATACATGTCATTTGGTCTGCTATTTTGTTGAAAAGCACCTCTAAACGGAAGCCGTTACTTAATTATCACTATTCTTTTTGAAAAATAATGAATATCTTTTTCTATTATACAGATGCATCATTACCATTGTTGCTCTAAATGTGGACCTGTTCCACTAGTCATATTATCCTTGTTTTGCCAGTAGAGAAAAATCGATAACGTTATGACTATGGCGGTTATAGGTAAGTTTCTTTGCATTTTTTTAACATTGTTTGCATATTCTCCCTTTTTCATCCAATATTATTCTAAGAATCATACAAGTTACCCTTGCAATGAAAAAACATATTCCGTAACCCGGATTGTTCTTTGGGGGTCGGTCATTATAATAATGTCACTTCTTCTTAACGTAACAAAATTCTTTCTCGGATAAATTGAGTATTTGATCTCTTTTAGCGATTATCTCTTCATATTTATCAACATATAATCTCTTCAGATTATTAAACGTTACTTTGGACGCAGGGAATCGGGCAATTTCAGTTTCTTGGTTTATTGCCACTGAAATCCTTTGGTCAAGAAAGACAAGTCTTTCAATGATAAGTTCTTTAATAATCTCTTCTTCTCTTTGAAGTTCCGTGATCTCAAAAAGTTGATTCAACTCTTTCGATAAATTTTCTAAAGATTCAACATATTCCAAATATCTATTTGCATCATTAATGAACTCAAAATTCGCTAAGATATTAAAAACATCCTCATTTTTTATAATTTTCCCTGCATTTTCGACGATTGGTTTTGCGACTTCAGCCCATTGTTTGATAATTTCGAACTCATATTGGTCGAATTGATCGAAAAATTCGCTAAACGATTTGTATAGCCAACCTCGGATGTTTCGATTATCGAACGAAAGTATTTTATTCGAAACTTCTTTCAAAGTCCGATATTCATGATGATAGAATAAATTCATCGCATAACTTAGTAAGTTGCTAAGTTCATCACTGTCACTGTTTCTTACGACTGATTCATTTTCATCGAACACATCAAAATCATCACTATTTGCATTTCTCCATCGTATTTCTTCACCGAAATTAGAACTTCTGATAGGGACTTTCATCACCGTCGATCTCTCCTTTCCATCTCAACAAAGTTAACTATAAAAGTAGATGTGATTGAAATAATTCTATTAAAATCAATTCTTTTTTATAATAGAAAACAACTCACATGGGCCGATCCTTTATTGAATTTTTTTGATTTTATATTGCTTGTGTATTGTAGTGTAGCACAAATTGTAGATGCAAACAACCTAAATAATTCAAATCGTATCAGTAAAGTCGAGAAGGTTTACATAATAATTTCGGACTTCAAAGATAAACAAAATCCTACACTGTAGGTTGCATAAATTTATCAATTCCACTTTGAACATTGCTTAAAAAACAATGATACTATTTTATTTTATCTTCAACTTCTTTTGCACCTTTGGTATAGAACGCTTCTTCGTCAGGTGCAAGTTCTTTTAGCAATCTTAGAAATTCACCTGCATGCACCTTTTCTTCATCAGCAATCTCTTCCAAAACTTCAATCGCAAGCTTATTGTCGGTTGACTCGGCAAGTTGAATATATAGCTGAACGGCTTCGTATTCTGCTGCGACCATAAAACGAATTTCTCTAATCAACTCAGCCTCGGTTAACTTTCTCTTATTAGCAACACCGGAAAACGGATTCCCAAACTCAGGCATAATGATACCTCCTTTTTTGGATTCAAATAACATATATCTCGAACTGAATATATTCCCAGAACTATTTCATTTCAACGAGGTGATAGAAGCATTTTTTGATGTTATTAGCTTACATTATGAGATATGACATCATTTTCATTCTGGTGATTACTGGCAATCTAATCCTGTTGCTCGTGCATGGTCAATCGATATTAAATATTTGTAAAAGCATCAAAGTTTCAAAAAATCGAGCAGATCATTGTTAAGTTGGTCTTTATGTGTGTAAGCGAGTCCGTGAGGAGCTCCTGCATAAATTTTAAGAATCGCATTTTTGACTATTTTCGAGGATGAAAGCGCCGCAGCTCCGATAGGAACAATCTGATCATCATCGCCGTGAATAATCAGCGTCGGTATGTCAAATTTTTTCAGATCCTCAGTGAAATCCGTTTCGGAAAATGCCTTTATGCAATCATAGGTATTCTTGTGTCCTGCACTCATACCTTGAAGCCAAAAAGAATCAATCATACCCTGCGAGACCTTTGAATCCTTCCTGTTGGCTCCGAAGAAAGGTCCGGCAGCAAGATCCTTATAAAACTGCGAACGGTCTGTGAGAGAACCGAGACGTATTTTGTCGAATTTCTCGATAGGTAAACCACCCGGATTGGTTGCTGTTTTCAGCATCAACGGCGGAACGGCCGAAATCAGTGCTACTTTTGCCAGACGTTTTGTACCATGACGGCCAATATAGCGGGCAACTTCGCCGCCGCCTGCGGAGAAACCAATCAAAACAGCACCCTTGAGATCAAGCGCTTCAATAAGCTGTGAAAGATCATCCGCATAGGTATCCATATCGTTACCATTCCAAGGCTGGCTTGATCGGCCGTGTCCACGACGGTCATGAGCAATACAGCGATAGCCTTCAGAAGCTAGAAATAGCATCTGTGCTTCCCAACTGTCTGAATTGAGCGGCCAACCGTGACTAAACACCACAGGTTGTCCTGTACCCCAATCCTTGTAATAAATTTGTGTTCCATCCTTCGTAATGATTATGCTCATAATTAGCCTCCTTTTTTTTGGCTAGGGTCACTGAACTCTCATGTTCATCCTATGACTTGACCCAATTGTGATACAATTTCATTAATTCAGAAAATTAAGCAAAGCGTATATTTATAAATTACTAGCAACGAAATCCCAATTCACAAGGATCCAGAACTTTTCAACATAGGTTGGACGTGCGTTACGATAATCAATATAATAAGCATGCTCCCAAACATCACAGGCTAAAAGCGGGGTTTTTCCTTCAGTCATCGGATTTCCTGCGTTACTTGTACTCACGATTTCCAGTTTACCATTCTGATCTTTTACAAGCCAAGCCCATCCGGATCCAAAGGTTCCTACAGCTGTTTGAGTGAATTTGACTTTAAAATCTGCAAAAGAGCCAAAATTTTGATTAATACTCTCAGCCAGTTTTCCTTGTGGTTCATGGCCTCCGTTTGGCGACAGACAATTCCAGTAAAAAGTATGATTAAATACTTGGGCTGCATTGTTGAAGATTCCACCGCTTGATTTTAAAATAATATCTTCTAACGACATATTTTCAAATTCAGTACCGACAATCAACTTGTTCAAATTGGTTACATACGCCTGATGATGTTTATTATAATGGTATTCTAATGTTTCTTTCGATAAAGTTGGCTCCAAAGCATCCATATTATAAGGTAATGCTGGTAACTTATGTTCCATTTTTCTCTTTCCTTTTTAAATCCGCTTAGGATTTATCCTTTCTTTAGAATAACTTAGATTACATATATGCTAATTTTAGTATACACCCAATTATTAATCTAATCATGTTTTATCTGAAACTGTAGATTGTAATATGAAGTCGTCCACATTTGAAATAAAAGAATCTAAGCATTATTACGTTAATTGAATTTGATTGAAGTGAGTAAATGCGGTTTCTGTTGGGGGGAATGATAGTAAGGAATATTGTGTGGCAAATGATTCATCCAATGAGTGATTTATTTGATCTGATCGATAGAGTAATCTTTTAATAAGTTACCTTTTAGGATAAATGCCACAGGATATCATTGTATTTTTTATGATTTCGCATTCTTAAAAAGAGTATGGAT
>Ga0209123_1000303_pt1 | contig 69920 bp, 54 predicted proteins | sample BarGraIncu00431A_FD_184500 | JGI IMG/M metagenome (GOLD analysis project Ga0209123, IMG submission 184500) | Arctic peat soil microbial communities from Barrow, Alaska, USA - Barrow Graham LP Incubations 004-31A (SPAdes) (version 2) | ecosystem: Environmental > Terrestrial > Soil > Wetlands >... | reverse complement strand
AAAACTTTTATTGTTTACAGTTCAAATTTTCACATAGATCGAAGGGGGATAGAACCATGCACCATTTTCAGTACAAGGGTGACGAGCTGTACGCGGAAGACGTTGCCATTAAGGACATTGTTGCTTCAGTTGGCAGCCCGGTCTACATCTACTCACAGGCGACTCTCGAGCGGCACTTCAAGGCCATGGACAGTGCCTTTGCTTCGACGCCGCATACCATATGCTATTCGGTAAAGGCTAACTCCAACCTTGCCGTGCTGAAAACCTTTATCAACCTGGGCGGCGGCGTCGATATCGTTTCCGGCGGCGAACTGTTCCGTGCACTTACGGCCGGCGTGGATCCTAAGAAAGTCGTCTACTCCGGTGTCGGCAAGCGGGACGACGAGATCGCCTACGCGCTGGAGAGCGGCATATTACTTTTCAACGTGGAATCGGAGCAGGAACTGGACCGGATCAACCAGGTGTCGGGCCGCATCGGCAAGAAGGCCGGGATCGCCATCCGCGTGAACCCCGACGTCGATCCGGAAACCCACCCCTACATCACCACCGGCCTGAAGAAGGCCAAGTTCGGCATTAATATCGAGCGCGCCCTGGCGCAGTACGCCCGCGCCAAGGAAATGTCGAACCTTGAGATCCTCGGGATCGACTGCCACATCGGAAGCCAGCTGACCAAGGTTTCTCCCTTCGTTGACGCCATCAAGAAGCTGAAGAGACTGCTGACCGGCGTCAAGGACCTGGGTATCGACATGAAGTACCTTGACCTGGGTGGCGGTCTCGGCATCCAGTACAACGACGAGGAGCCGCCGCTGCCCGCGGATTACGGCTCTTCCATCCTGTCGGAAACGAAGGACCTGGGGCTTCACCTGCTCTTCGAGCCGGGCAGAAACCTGGTCGGAAATGCTGGCATCCTGGTGGGGACCTGCCTCTACACCAAGAAGGGCGAGGAGAAGAACTTCGTCATCGTGGACGCGGGCATGAACGATCTGGCCCGTCCGGCGCTTTACGGCTCCTTCCATGGCGTAACCCCGGTCAAGAAGGACCAGGATGGCGTGATCGAAGGCGATATCGTTGGCCCCATCTGTGAGTCGGGTGACTTCCTGGTGAAGGATCGCGAATTTCCCAACTTCCGCCAGGGCGACCAGATTGCCTTCCTGTCGGCAGGCGCCTACGGCTTCACCATGAGCAGCAACTACAACAGCCGTCCGCGCGTACCGGAGATCATGGTGAAGGGCGACAAGTTCGAAATCATCCGCAGCCGCGAGACGGTTGAGGAGCTGATCAGGGGCGAGCGGATTCCCAGCTTTCTGTAGCAACGCTTTCCCCAGAACCTTCCCTCACCCCGACCCTCTCCCAGAGGGCGAGGGAGAGTTCGATCCAGCTGGAATGGAGAACCCCTCGCCCTTCGGGCTTGTCCGCCGAAGCGCTAGAGCGCGAAGGAGGGAGAGGGGCAGGGGTGAGGGATTCGCCACGGAGTACCTAGGCAAGATAATGAGCAATACAAACGTATAAGCAGTACAAGGAGGTAGCCCATGTTCCAGGGAAGTATCGTTGCCATCGTCACCCCGTTCCTTAACGGCGAGGTCGATGAGGAGAAGCTGCGGGAGCTGGTGGAATTCCAGATTGCAAACGGCACCGACGCCATTGTTCCGTGCGGCACGACCGGTGAGTCCTCGACGCTCGACTACGTCGAGCACGACAGGGTCATCAAAATCGTCGTCGAGCAGGTGAATAAGAGGGTTCCGGTCATCGCCGGTACCGGCTCTAATTCTACCCGCGAGGCGATTGAAATTACCCGCCACGCAAAGGAACTGGGAGCTGACGGAGCGCTCCTGGTGACTCCGTACTACAACAAGCCCTCCCAGGAAGGCCTCTATCTGCATTATAAGGCAATAGCCGACGCCGTAGCGCTTCCACAGGTGCTCTACAACGTGCCGGGGCGCACCAGCGTGAACCTGCTGCCGACAACGGTGGCACGTCTTGCCGTGCATCCCAATATCGTCGCCATCAAGGAGGCGACCGGATCGCTGCAGCAGGCCTCCGAGGTGCTGGCTCTTTGCGGCGAGAACATCACGGTCCTTTCGGGTGACGACTTCATCACCCTGCCGATGATGGCTTGCGGCGCCAAAGGTGTCATCTCGGTCACCGCCAACATCATGCCGAAAGAGGTTTCCGCCATGGTCGACGCCTTCAACGCCGGCAACCTGGAAGAGGCAAAAAGGCTGCACCTGTACCTTCTGAAGATTTCCAACGCCATGTTCATCGAGACGAACCCGGTGCCGGTAAAGACCGCCGTGTCGCTCATGGGGAAATGCCGTGACGAGGTCCGCCTTCCGCTGGCGCCGCTGGCCGAAGCTAACCGGGCCAAGCTGGCCGAGATCATGAAGGAATACGGACTTATCTAAGGAGTTGGAAGCTATGATTAAAATTGCTGTGTGCGGGGCCGCTGGACGCATGGGCGGGCGGATCATCGCCGCCATTTCGGAGGCCGAAGGCGTGCAACTGTCGGGAGCCCTGGAGCGTCCCGGGCATCCGATGGTCGGCCAGGATGCCGGATACAATGCAGGTTTGGGCGCTATCGGTCTTTCCATCAGCGACGATCTGAACGCGGTGGTGGCCGGTTGCGACGTGCTGATCGATTTCACCTCCCCCAAGGTTTCTCTCAAGAACCTCGAGGTCTGCTCGCTGCTGGGCAAGTCCATCGTCATCGGCTCCACCGGCTTCACCCCCGAGGAGCGGGCCTTTGCAGCCGAACTCGCGCGCGAGATTCCGGTCATCATTGCGCCCAACATGTCGGTCGGTGTGAACGTCTGCTTCAAGGTGTTGGCCGACGTCGCCAAGATTCTCGGCGAAGATTTTGACGTCGAAATCGTGGAGGCGCACCATCGCCTCAAGAAGGATTCACCTTCCGGGACCGCAGTCAGGATGGGCGAGGTGGTGGCAGGAGCGCTCGGGCGCGACTACAACAAGGTGGCGAACTATCACCGTGAGGGGATCTGCGGCGAGCGCACCCATGACGAGATCGGGATGCAGACCATCCGTGGCGGCGACATCGTCGGCGAGCACACCGTTTACTTCATCGGGATGGGTGAGCGTATCGAGATAACGCATCGCGCGCACACCCGGGACATGTTTTCCCGCGGCAGCGTGCGCGCAGCCAAGTGGGTGGTAAGCGCCAAACCCGGAGTCTGGGACATGCAGGACGTGCTGGGATTGAGATAAGGCGCTTTTGCAGCTTTGGAGTGCACCATTTCCTGTGTCCTTTGGGTCCCTTGCGACTTTTGGGTCCTTCGTTTAAACCAAAGCATGATTTTTATATAGTAAGCAACAAGGAGACCGTTTAAATGGCACAGATTAACGATAACTACCTGAAATTAAAAGCTGGCTACCTCTTCCCGGAAATCGGGCGCCGGGTGCGGGCCTTTGCCGCGGCAAACCCGGAAGCCAAGGTGATCCGCCTTGGCATCGGCGACGTCACGCAACCGTTGACTCCGGCCGTCCTGAAGGCGTTTCACGCTGCTGTTGACGACCTGGGAAGCGAGAATTCCTTCATGGGATACGGCCCCGAGCAGGGGTACGACTTCCTGATCAACGCGATCATCGAGAAGTCCTACAACCCGCTCGGCGTCGAGCTGAAGACGACCGAGATGTTCATCTCCGACGGCTCCAAGTGCGACTGTGCCAACATTCTGGACATCTTCGCCCTGGACAACACGGTCGCCATCGGCGACCCGGTCTACCCGGTTTACAACGACACCAACGTCATGATCGGGCGTACCGGCGAGGCTGACGAGAAGGGGTATTACAAAGGGCTGGTTTACCTTCCCTGCACCGAAGAAAACGGCTTCTTCCCGGCTTATCCGACGGAGAAGGTGGACATGATCTACCTTTGCTTCCCGAACAACCCGACCGGCGCCGTCGCCACCAAGGAGCAGCTGAAGGGGTGGGTCGATTACGCGCTGGCCAATGACTCCGTCATCCTCTTCGACGCGGCCTACGAGGCGTTCATCACCGATCCAACCATTCCGCATTCCATCTACGAGATCGAAGGCGCCAAGAAATGCGCCATCGAGTTCCGTTCCTTCTCGAAGACCGCTGGTTTCACGGGCGTGCGCTGTGGCTTGGTGGTTGTACCCGAGGAACTTGAGGGGACTACCACAACCGGCGAGAAATACAGCTTCAATAAGCTCTGGCTGCGTCGCCAGACCACCAAGTTCAACGGCGCTTCCTACCCGGTGCAAAGGGCTGCTGCTGCGGTATACACGGAAGATGGGTGGCAGGAGACCAAGGCGAACATCGATTACTACATGGAGAACGCCAGGATTATCCGTGAAGGGCTTTCCGAAGCGGGATTAACCGTCTACGGCGGCGTCAACGGGCCTTACATCTGGCTGAAGACCCCGGTTGGCCTCACCTCCTGGGATTTCTTCGACAAGCTCCTGAATGAGTGCAATGTGGTCGGAACCCCCGGCAGCGGTTTCGGGCCTTCTGGGGAAGGCTACTTCCGCCTGTCTGCCTTCGGCAACCGCGACAACGTGATCGAAGCAGTCGCCAGGATTAAGAGAAACCTGAAGTAGGTGACGATGCAGTGAACCTGTTTCCGGAATAAAGAGAAATGACGAAGGGCGCCCAAAAGGCGCCCTTCGTTTTTGCGGTTAATAACATCCGGAAATATCCAGGATGGGATGTGGGCACCCGCAAGGTGTGCCCCTACAAACCTGTTTCGTCTAACGATCCCTTGCGGATATCCTTGGTGTCCTTGGTCTGGCTGAGGCTCCTTAATGCCCGACCTTGCGCATGACTTCACGCATGAAAGCGGGCAAGTCTCCGGGCTGCCGTGAGGTTATTAGGTTGCCATCCACGACTACCTCGCTATCTTCGTACAATGCTCCCACTTCCTTTAGCTCAGACGCAACCGAATTGTAGCAGGTGGCATGACGTCCTTTCAAAAGTCCTGCCGAGACGAGAATCTGCGGGCCGTGGCAGATGGCCGCCACCGGCTTTCCCTCGGCCATAAAGGAGCGGGCTATCTCCTGGACCGCGGGATCGTTGCGGATTGCTGCAGGTGCTTTGCCGCCTGGCAGTACCAGTAGCCCGTAGTCGGCCGGGGCAATGTCTTTAAAAACCTTGTTGACCGGCACTTCGTAGCCGTGCTTGCCGCTGATGGTATCGCGCGTCTGGGAGGCAACATCTACGATGTAGCCCGCTTCCAGCAGACGGTAAAGGGGAACCAGTAGTTCGCTGTCTTCAAAATTGTTCGCACTCAAAATCAAAGCTTTCATTGTGCTCCTCCTGATGGCCGACTTGGCCGGTTATGTTCTTTTCCGCAGTCGTGATCCGATCAATTCCCTGTGGACCACACCTTATTCTACCAAAAATGTCGGGGTCTTTTCAGTATTACTCGGACAACGTAGAACGTAGATGCATTACATGCCGCAATCGTTCCCACGCTCCAGCGTGGGAACGGGACTCCGGACGCTCCAGCGTCCAACAGCGGAGGTGAGACCGGCAACCCTGATGGTGCATTCCCACGAAGGTGAACCGGGACGCAGGAGCGTCCCCTGATGCATTCCCACGCGGGAGCGTGGGGACGCTGAAATTTTTTCTTCTTTTGCAGCTTTTCAACAATATGAGGGGAACTCTCCCTCCCCTTCAAGGGGAGGGTTGGGGGTGGGATGGGGTAGCCGCCCAGGCACTCTCCCACTTGAAGTGTGGAGGGTCGGGGAGGAAGACCCCCCTGTCTCGCTGCGCGAGCCCCCCTGTTCCGCAGGGGGGACACGGATGTGGCCAATCCCAGTCGAGGTCGCTAATGCATCGATAGTTAAGGGGGGTGATGGGTGATGGGTGATTTGCTGCGACGCTTATTTGATAACCACAAAGCCGTCTTTCGGGTCCCAGCGGTAACCCTTGCCGCTCCAGATGGACTCAATGGTCTTCCAGTCCAGGCCAAGGCCCTTCATCTCCTCGCAAACGTAATAGGCCGGCATGATTTCATCGTCATCGATACGGCCGTCGCCGTTGCTGTCGGCCCAATGGTAAGCGGCGACCCGGATGCCGTGGCTGCCAACAACGGATTCGGTCCGATTGATCCCCGCAGCGTGCAGGACCACTTCGCCTTGAAGCTGTGCCTCTTTTCCGGGAGCCGGGGTTGCCGGAATTTGCACCGTGTAGGATACGGTGACGGAGGCGTTGCCACCCGGTATCAGCCACTTTACCTCGGAACCGGAAGGGTCCGCCGACGAACTGGCGGGAACTGCACTCACCAAGCGCCACCCATCCGGAAGTTTCTCCTTCAGTATGAAACCGATATTTTCCCCGCCCTGCCGGGTAATTTTGATCTGTACGGGGATTATTTCGCCCGGCGCAGCAAAGTGGGGCGCAATCCTGAGCGCCCGCGGAGCCGGAACCCGGCTGCGGATCAGGAAAAAGACCGCCGCCAGGAGCAGCAGGGTGCAGGCCGCCAATCCCGTGGCGAGCCAGCGTCTCGCGCTGCGAACCGGAGGGGCCGCGGCAGCGACCTCCGGCAGCCCCATTTCCTCCTCCTGGCGCAAAATATCACCAAGTTCGACCTCGAGTGCGCTCGCCAGCTTCTCCGCATTATCGCGTTTGATGGAGGGGTAGCGGTTATTCTCCCAGCGCGAGATGGTATCGGTTGTGACGCCGACGACGCTGGCCACGTAGAGCTGAGTGAGCTTTTTGGCCTCACGCACGCTCTTGATCCGTGCTCCGTCTATGGCGACGCTGGGAGCTATATTCTTATCACTTATCCCCAATGCCCGCTCCATTGTCACCCACCTGTCGGGATTTCTTCCCGGCAGGGTATCCTAAACGAAAATTCAGCAGGTTCCAGCCGCAAAGCTACCCGACATCGGGTCGAATTGCTATAGATGTCGATAGTACCGGCCCCATTCGCATGGTAATTTTTATCACATTTCAGCAACAAAATCCCCAAAACAAAAAGGAGCCCCAAGATGAAAAAAATCTTCGCCGCAGTAGCACTGACCCTGATGAGCGCCGGAATGGTGCTGGCCGCCGACACCATGACCCTGCCCGCCAAGAATGGCGACATCACCTTCAACCACAAGAAACACCAGGAGATGCTGAAGGACTGTAAAATCTGCCACGCGAAGGGCCCGGGAAAGATCGAAGGGTTCGGCAAGGACTTCGCCCACCAGACCTGCAAAGGGTGCCACGCGACCAAGGGTGCCGGGCCGACGAAATGCTCCGAGTGCCACAAGAAGTAAGCGGACTAAGGATTGAAGGGTAGCAAGGGAAAGGCGGCCAATCGGCCGCCTTTTTCGTATGGTTGGCATTCCGTCGATCCGGCCTGGGGAGCCCGAAGGGCAAGGCGTTCCCCCTCCCTAACCCTCCCCCTCCGGGAGAGGGGACTTTGAACCCACGCTTCACTGTCTTCCTGATAGGTGGCGATCATTCGCAGCAGAAACTCCCTCACTTTCAAGGGGAGGGTAGGGGTGGGGATGGGGGGGGAACCTCGCCCTCAATCGAAGAGTGCCTCCAGGGCGTCGAAGTCGAGGCGCTCCTCGGCAAGGGTGCGCACCAGGTTGAGCTTTTCGGTGTCCTCGGGGGTGATCTTCGAAACATCCTCGGTGATGATGCGGTAAAGTTCGGCAGTGGAGTGCTTCTGCGTGCGCAGGTAGGGGATGTTGCTGCGGTCGATGATGCGCTGGGTAATGGTGCTGATCGGGGCGATACCCGGGATGACCAGACCGGAAACGAGCGACCGGTATTCCGGCATCTGGTAAAGGTTTGCCAGGGTGACCAGCAATTCGTCACGGCTACTGGTGACCAGGAGCAGGGTGGATTCGCGCAGCATCTCGGTCACCCGCTGGGTGGAAGCGGCGCCGATCTGGACGTGCTCGATGATGCGGCTCACCTCGCGGCGGTTGCCGTGCAGCGGAAGATCGAGCAGCCGCGAGACCCGGCGCAGTGTCGGGTTGGCGAGGACGGTCTGGTAATCGAAACCGCCTATCACGGAGAAAGGCTGGTCGGCAAACGCCCGCTCCAGGTAATCCAGGATATGCTCCCGTTTCTCGGCGAAGAGCTTGTTGGCGAGCACCGCCCGCACCTCGGCGCCTTCCAGTTTGAAAAGCGCAATATTCATGAAGACCGTGTCAATGACGTTGCCGACCCCGCCGCCGGTCACCATCAAAACGGGTGCCTGAAGCAGGCGCGCAATGCGCGCATTGGAGAGTTTCAGCACCGAGCCAACGCCGGGGTGCCCGGACCCCTCAATGATGATGAAATCGCACCTTTTCTCCAATTCGGCATAGGCGCTCAGGATGCGATCCTGCAACTCGTCAAAGGCAATCTCGCCGTCGATTGCCTTACGCGTGGTGTCGGGGTGGACGACGACCGGGGACATGTAGCGCAAATCCTTGGTGAGATCGAAAACCTGCGCTATCAGTGCGGCATCCTTGTCGACCGAGTGGCCGCGCAGGGTGGTCGGCTTGGGGCCCAGGGGCTTCATGAAGCCGACCCGGCCGTATTTCTGCTGGGCCAGGTGCAACAGGGAGATACTGATGGTGGTTTTCCCGATGTTCTGCCCTGAGGCGGCGATGAATATTTTCTTGGCCATAGCGGATTCCTTGGTGTAGCGGCTTGCGCGCCGCAGCGCTTCGAACCTGTACCGCCTGGCAGCCTTGGGGGGCGGCGTCCGAGCGTGCAGGGCCCGCCTCAGGAAGGCGAAGTAGTCGTGAAAAAAACGTATACAATGCCCGCTCATAATCATATGCATGCGCCGATAAGTCAAGCCTGATAGCGGATTTCGGCAAAAACCGTACCGCGCGCGGCGCCTCTTTTGGGGTCTTGTATCTCATGTGCCATCAGGTGTACCATGGAACTCATGAGACCCATCGATCTTGACGAAAGGCTGGTTTACTATAGCGAGACTGAAGAATTTCTCAACCGCTACACCCACGGTTTCGGCGCGCTTTTGAGCTTAATTGGAGTCATCGCCCTGATCACCATATCCGCCCGGGAGCACGACCGCTATCGGCTGATCAGTTCCTGCATTTACGGCGGGGCGATGATAACCTTTTATTGCCTGTCGACCGCCTATCACACCGTGCGCAAGCCCTACATGCGCTACGTGTTCCGCATCCTGGACCATGCCAGCATCTACCTGATGATCGCGGGGAGCTACACCCCCTTCACCCTGGTCACTTTGCGGGGGCCGTGGGGGTGGTCGCTTTTCGGCATGGTCTGGGGTCTGGGGACGCTGGGTGCGGTGCTGAAGATCTTCACCGCACATAAATTGCGGGTCATCGGGCCGCTCATCTACATCGCTTTGGGCTGGAGCGTGGTGTTCGCCTTGAAGCCGCTTTCGGCAGGACTCGCGGCAAACGGATTGCTGCTTTTGTTCGCCGGCGGCGCGGCCTACACGGTCGGTGTAATCTTTTACCTTTGGGACCGTCTCCCCTACAACCACGCAATCTGGCATCTCTTCGTGCTCACGGGGAGCGCCTGCCATTTCGGGGCGATTTTCTACTATGTGACACCTCTGCATTCTTGAGACAACCCGGTCGGTTAATCCTCTTTTTCCCATGGTGCGGCGCTTTGCCGGGCTGACTGACAGGCCGCCGTTTGGTTGCGCTGCGGCTCTGCTTAGCGAATGAAAGCACCCAGCGCACCCTGTACAAAGTAATCTCCCCCTCACCACACTATCAGGCAGACTTGCTAAGTAGCTCTTTTCTCGCTCTGTTCCTCTCCAATGTGTCAAAAGAAGATTAAATTACAAAAAATACTAATAAAAATGTTCAAATTATGTTATAGGTTTTGTTAGGAACCTCTCCGGCCGCAACGGGCTTGGTTTCTGAGCCAGTGCCAGCTAGCCCGGTGGTTATTTCCCGTTGTCATTTGCCTGCCCACTACGACTCTGATTCCGGCAGCGACTCAGCAGAAGTACCTCCTTTCCCAGTCGAAGCCTAACCTTATGTCGTTATATTGCGGTTGTTTGTCACCATTGGTTGTAGTGCGTCACTTTTGCCGCAATTCCACGGGAGAACTAAAATGGCTTGGGATAGAAAATCCAAAGGTCCATGGCTGCTATACGCAGTTGTGCCGCTGCTGACAGTCTGTGCGGCTGTGTTGCGGGTCGAACTCCTGAGCGGGCTCATGTTGAACTGTACCTATCTGACCTTCTATCCTGCCATCATGCTGGCTGCACTCCTGGGTGGTTTTCCCGCCGGCCTGCTTGCGACTGCGCTTTCCGGACTGCTGGCCTCCTACTTCCTGATCGAGCCGATTGGTTCCCTAAGTATCGAGTTCGCTGCCGACCGGATGGAGTTTGCGGTATTTTTCCTGTGCGGCTCGGTTCTTTCCCTTTTCGCCGAACTGATGCATCGCGCACGGGCGCGGGCCGAGGCGGCCAGGGCTAGTCTTGCTGCCGAAAAAGAACGGGCCTCGCTTGCCATCCAAAGGGAGCGCAATTTCCTGCGCCAGGTCATCGATACCTTCCCGAGCAGCATCTTTGTCAAGGACGAACAGGGGACGCTGCGCCTGGTGAACCAGGCGATGGCGAATTTTTTCGGCACCACGGTACAGGAGATGGAGGGGAAAGTGGTCGCCGACTTCGGTGCCTTGCCCGAGGCAATGGAGGCCCGGCTTGCGCAAGAGGACCGTGAGGTCATCGCCAGCGCCAAGGCGCTGCACTGTGGCGCTGAAATCATGGATGCCGAAGGAAAGCTGCGCCGCTTCGAAGCTGACAAAACGCCGCTTTTCAACGAGGACGGCAGCTGCGACAAGCTGCTCGTGGTCACGACCGACATCACCGACCGCAAACAGGCCGAAGATGATCTGCGGGAAAACCGGGAACTCCTCAATTCCATCATATCCGGAACCCCGGACGCCATCTATGTCAAGGACACCTCCGGCAAATATCTCCTCTTTAACCGCGCGGCGGAAGAGATAACCGGCAAACGGGCTGCGGAGGTCCTGGGCCGGCGTGACAGCGAGATTTTTCCACACCGGGATGCGCTGGTGAGCGTGGATGGGGACCAGGCGGTCATGAGTTCCCGGGCCATCGCCATAAGCGAAGACCTCATCACCGATGCCAAGGGGCGCAGACGGGTCTTTCATTCCACCAAAGGACCGCTTTACGATGAGCAGGGCACCTTGTCGGGAACCTTCGGCATCTCGCGCGACATCAGCGTGCAAAAGCAGGCGGAAAAGGAAATCCGCCAATTGAACGACGAGCTGGATATCCGGGTTGCGGAACGAACGGCGCAGCTGGAGGCCGCCAACCGGGAGCAGGAAGCGTTCAGTTACTCGGTGTCCCACGACCTGCGTAGTCCGCTGCGCCACATCAACAGTTATGCCGCCATCCTGGCGGAGGAACTGGGGAGCGGCATCAGCGCCACGTCACGGGACAACCTGGAGCGTATTTGCAAGGCTAGCTCCAAGATGGGGAGACTGATCGACGATCTGCTGGAACTGGCCCGCACCAGTCGGTTGCCGCTCAGAGAGGAGCCTATTGACCTGAGCCGGCTGGCAACCATCAGTAGCCTGCTGCTGCAGCAGAGCGACAAGGCGCGCCGGGTGAAGTTCGCCATTGCAGAAGGGATGCAGGTCCTCGGGGACAAGACGCTGCTGAGACTGGTGTTGGATAATCTGCTGGATAACGCCTGGAAGTACACCTTGCAGGAAAAAACGGCGCAGATCGAGTTTGGCCTGGAGGTCATCGACGGTCAGGAGGTCTTTTTCGTTAGCGACAACGGGACCGGTTTCGACATGGAGTACAGCGACAAGCTGTTCGGTCCTTTCCAGCGGCTGCACGGCTCGGAGTACGAGGGAAACGGCATCGGGCTTGCCACGGTGAAGCGCGCGATCGAGCGCCACGGCGGAACCGTCTGGGCCGAAGGCGAGGTGGGGAGCGGGGCGACCTTTTATTTCACCCTCGGCAAGGATGCCATCTCGATTCCGAGGCAGGCGCGGCAACAGCGGGGGTGATTCCCGCCGCACCGGTCCGGTGTGGGGTGTGGCGATGCGGCGATGCGATGCTTTGCCCCCCCTATGAAATAGGGGGAAGCCGAACGTAAGAGAGGCAGGGGGGTATTTTGCCAGGGCGAAGACCCCCCTGTCTCGCTGCGCGAGCCTTCCCCCCTGTTCCACAGGGGGGACCCAAACACCATATGTCATGCGCAACTGCAGGATAGCGGGGCAATCAAGAACCCCTCGCCCTCCGGGAGAGGGGCAGGGGAGGGAGCTGCCACGAAGCCTAAAGGGCTGGATCATGATGAGAGCCATTCAAAAAGAAGGGCGCAAGGCATAAAATGCCTTGCGCCCTTCTTTTGTGCTGAGTTTAAATCTGCCTCGAAGAAAACCCGATTACTTTACGTGACACTCGTTGCACTTGGTCGGTCCCTTCCCCTTGTCCGCATGGCATCCCTTGCAGGTCTTGTGTGCCCAGTCCTTGCCGAGAGCCGCGATCTTGCCGCCTTCCTTGGTTTCGTGGCAGACGGTGCAGGCCATGGCATCCTTGTGCTTTTGGTGCGGGAAGGTGATGTTGCCGTTTTTGGCAGGCAGGACGACGACGGCATTGTCTGCAGCTGAGGCAAATCCTGCACAAAGTAGGGAAAGTGCCAATGCCGCGAGAGTCAGTCTTTTCATGATGGTTTCTCCTTGGGTGTTTGAATTAGAATTTACCACAAGTAGTCTACTTGCTTCTGATCCGATTGCAACCGTAACGGAGGAAGAAATATGGACTAAAGTCTTTACGGCTTGACAAATCCGGTGCAGACAGAGGAGAGTACCGATTGATAGGTCGCTCATGATAAGGTAAGAGTAACGCTTTTGCTGCACCAGCGAGAATGCCCCCGAACTATGAAAGCTGTCACCGAACCAAGCCTCCCCCAACTCATTTCACTGCCGCTTGGCACCTTCGCCCTCCCCGTACCACGCTCTGGAAGCATCGAAAGTCACTCGGGTTACGGGGCTTCCGCTCTGGAGGGGCAGGAGATTCACCAGCGCGTACAGCGCAAGCGCGCCAAGAGCGACCCCGGCTACCAGGCCGAAGTCCCGGTGAGCATGGTGTTCGAGCGGCAGGGCTACCGCTTTCAGGTAAACGGCCGGATGGACGGGATCTTCCGGGACGGCACTGTCAGGATTGAGGAGATCAAGACCAGCTTCAGCGTGCGCGAGCTGGGGCGCAGGCTGGCGGAGCAGCCGGAGCATCCTTACTGCCTGCAGCTGAAGAGCTACGGCTACTTTTACTGGCTGAAGCACGGGGTGGTGCCGCTTTTGAGCCTGCTTCTGGTTTCTTCCCGAAACGGCCAGTCCGAGGAGCTTCCCCTTGAGCTTGACCTGCCCTGGTACCAGGCCTGGCTGGAACTGCGGCTCGGGGAACTGGTGCTGGAGGCAGGCCGGGCGCAAAAGCGCGCCGCCCGCCGCCACAGACTCGCCGGCGCTTTCCCCTTCCCCTTCGCCGCCCCGCGGCCGGGCCAGATCGAACTCATGGAGACGGTCGCCGCGGCTGTCACCCGGGGTGCGCCGCTACTGATCCAGGCTCCGACCGGGCTCGGTAAAACCGTCGGCGTGCTCCACCCGGTGCTGCAGGAGGCCCTGGGCCGTGGGCAGCAGGTGATTTACCTGACGCCCAAAAACAGCCAGCACTCGGTAGCCGAGGATGCCGTCGAGCGTTTCAGGGAGGCCGGCGCCCGGGTCAAATCCCTCACCCTCAGCGCCAAAAATAAGATCTGTCCCAAGGACGAGCCGCTTTGCAATCCGGAACAGTGCGAGTACGCCCGGGACTATTACGCCAAGGTGGCGCGCGCCGGCCTGGTTGAGATCATGGCGAAGAAAAAAAAGTTGCAGGCCCGCAGCTTCAGGAAGCTCGCCGAGTTGCACCAGGTCTGCCCCTTCGAGCTCCAGATCGAAGCGGTTCCCGAAGCCGACGTCGTCATCTGCGACTACAACTACGTCTTTGCCCCGCGCTCCGCCCTGGGGCGCGTCAGCTCTCTGAGCGTCGACCAGGCAGGAAAGCCCAACCTGGTGATCGACGAGGCGCACAACCTTCCCGCCCGCGCCATGGATTACTACTCACCCGCACTCTCGTCCACCCTGCTTGAAGAGCTGCGCGAGGAGTTCGCCCGGCTCCCGCACCCCTTCGCCCGCGCGGGGGAGATGCTTTTGGACGGCTGCCTGCAGACGGTTGCGTCCTGCTGGAAGGGAAGGGGAGGCGGTCCGGCCCGGATAGATCCTCCCGTGGCGGCTTTCCTGGAGCAGGATGCCCAGTTGCGCGGGTTGCTGGCGCGCTATCTGGAATCGAGCGCCGAGATCCGCCCGGGTGACCCGCTGCTGCGGCTTTGCCAGTACTGGTCGGAGTTCTCCCAGACCCTGGAGCTGGTCAGAGATTCCGATAAACAGGAGTTTTTCACCACCTTTCATCCCTCTCAGGGGGGAGGCGGCGCGGGGGTCCTGAAGATCACCTGCTGTGACGCCTCGGCGCTGATCGCTCCCGGCTATGCCGGCTACCGCGGGGTGGTGGGATTCTCGGCAACCTTGAAGCCGTTCGACTATTACGCCAGGCTCTCCGGGCTCGACCCGGAAAAGGTCGCCACGGCGGAATTTCAGACCCCGTTTCCCCCTCACTTGCGCAAACTCATGATCATCCCCCAGATCTCCACCAAGTTCGCCCAGCGCGAGCGCAACTACGGGAAGATTGCCGATTGCCTGGAGAGAATCGTCGCGCTGCGGCCGGGTAACTACTTCGCCTTCTTCCCGAGCTTCGCCTTTCTGGAGCGGGTGGCCGAACTCTTTCGCCCCCCGGGCGGCTTTGCCGTGGAGCGGCAGGAGCGCAACATGACTGCGTCGCGCTGCGGGGCGATTCTGGACCAGTTGCGGGCCGGCAGCGTCGCCACCGTCGTCTTCGCGGTGCAGGGAGGGTCGTTCTCGGAGGGGATGGACTACCAGGGGGAGATGGTGATCGGGGCCTTCGTCGTCGGCCCGCCGCTGCCCAATTTTGACCTGGAGCGCGAGCAGATGCGGGAGTACTACCAGCGCCGCTTCGGGGCCGGATTCCAGTACGCCTACGCGATTCCCGCCATGGCGAAGTCGATTCAGGCCGCCGGAAGGGTCATCCGCTCCGAGACCGACCGCGGCATCATCGTCCTGATGGACAGCCGGTTCCTGGAGTCGGGGTTCAGCGGTTCGATGCCGGCCGACTGGTTCGAGACCGAGGCGAGGGAGCTCGTTTCCGGGGGGATTTTGCAGGAGGTAGCGGATTTCTGGGCGCGCTGAGGTTGGTGAGTTTCTCATGTTTGCCACCGCCGTAGAGACGCATTGCATGCGTCTCCTTCACCCGATGATACTTTATCCATCTAGGGGGCGGCAGCGCTGAGACGCATGCAATGCGTCTCTACCTGATGACGTCGCCAGCTGGCAAGAACAAACCGGGCACCCGTGACAACTGGCACAATTACCTGGAATGTAGTCAACGTCGAAAGGAATTATTGATCGTGTCTAATTCTAGGCTGGACGTGCCAGCACCAACTAGAACGGTACTGGGTGAATGGTAAAGTCAGGTGATTATATAAAAATAATTATTCTCGGGGGTTCTCAACTTTTAAGGCAAATGGTCGATAGTAGTAGCATTATATTCTTATGAAAGGCCAGCCACGCCTTAAATAACAGGAAAAAAATGAACAGCTCCGCGAAAGTTCCCTCAACACCCCCGTCCGGTGGACAGATAGCCGCCCTTCTGGTCAAGGAAGGGGTGATCAGCTCTGAGCAGCTCAGCTACGCCCAGCGCGTGCGGAGCAAGCTCCTTTCCAGCAAAACCTTGCTGGACGTGCTCCAGGAACTGGGCACCATCACCAAGGAGCAGGTTGCCGCCACCCTGCGCAAAAATAACCTCAGCATCCGGATCGGCGATTTTCTCATCGAGCTCGGCCATATCCGCGAGAGCGACCTGGAAGCCGCGCTGAATCTGCAGCAAGAAGGGACCGAGCGGAAAATGCTCGGGGACATCTTCATCGAAAACGGCTTCATCGAGGAGCGCAAGTTCATCGAGGTGCTCTCCTTCCAGCTCGGCTTTCCGGTGGCGGAGCTGGAGTTCCGCAAGCTGGAGCGCAAGCTCCTGGGAAAGGCGCCCTTTTCCACCTACCGTGAATACAACTTCGTTCCCCTCGCCACCGAGGAAGGGGGGGCGGTTACCGTGGTCTTTGCCAACCCGCTGGAGAAGCGCTGCCGGGAGACCGCGGAAACACTTTTCGGCAGCACCCTGAGACCGGCCATCGCCAGCAAGAAGTCGATCCTGTCGGCTATCGCGAACGCCGAGAAAAGCTCGGGGAGCGACGAGGTGATGGTTGCCGACGAGACCACCGTCGTCGGTATGATCAACAAGCTCTTCGACGACGCCATCTCCGAGGGGGCGAGCGACATCCACATCGAGCCCATGAAGGACCGGCTGCGGATCCGCTTTCGCCACGACGGCATCATGATGCCGCACCTGGAACTTCCGCTGGAGATCGCCCCGCAGTTAAGTTCCCGGGTCAAGGTGATGGCCCAGGCGGACATCGCGGAGCGGCGCCGGCACCAGGACGGGCGCATCCTCTTCGAAAGCCGCAAGCACGGCTTCAACCTGGACCTGCGGGTCTCCTTCTTCATCACCATCTTCGGGGAGAAGATCGTGCTGAGGCTCCTCAGCAAGAAGGAGGCGATCCTCGACATCCGAAGAATCGGCATGGCCCCGCGCATGCTGGAACAGTTCATCTCCGACGCGCTGGAGACCCCGAGCGGGGTCATGATCATCACCGGGCCGACCGGAAGCGGCAAGACCTCCACCCTCTACGGCTGCGTGAGCCACCTGAACAACATCAACACCAGCATCGTGACGGCGGAGGACCCGGTCGAGTTCGTTATCGAGGGGGTTTCGCAGTGCTCCATCAACGCGAAGATCGGCGTCACCTTCGAGGAGACCCTGCGCCACATCGTGCGCCAGGACCCGGATATCATCGTGCTGGGGGAGATCCGCGACAATTTCTCCGCGGAGACCGCGATCCAGGCGGCTCTCACCGGCCACAAGGTGCTGACCACCTTCCACACCGAGGACTCCATCGGCGGTCTTTTGCGCCTGATGAACATGCAGATCGAGTCGTTCCTGATCTCCTCGACCGTCGTCTGCGTGGTGGCCCAGCGCCTGTTGCGCCTGGTCTGCAACGACTGCGGCGAGACCTACGTCCCGTCCCCTGCCGAGTACGGCAAGCTGGGATACACGGCGAAGGACCTGGCCGGAGCGCAGTTCCGGGTGGGGCGCGGCTGCAAGCAGTGCCGCTTCACCGGCTTCAAGGGAAGGATGGCGATCTTCGAGCTTTTGATCCTGAACGAGCCGGTCAAGGAAGCGATCATGGGGAGCAAGTCCTCCGCAGAGATCCGCCGGCTCTCCATGGAAACCTCCGGCATGGTCACCCTCTTCGAGGACGGCCTGGTGAAGGCGGCCAACGGCCTGGTCTCGATCCAGGAGGTGCTGCGCGACCTGCCCCGCATCAGCCTTCCCCGCCCTCTCTCCGAATTGAAACGCATACTCGGCAGCTAGCCCGCCGGCGGGGATGCGCAGCTCCTTACCAGAATCAAGGTCGCGCCAGTGCGCGCAACAGGAAAGTGCATATGTCAGAGAACCTCTCAATTGTCGAACTGATCAAGGAACACCTAGCCTCCGGCACGACCAGCATCCCGGTGTTCCACGCCGTGGCGCTCCGGCTGCAGCAGGTACTCGCCCGCCCCAACTTCACCGTCGAGGAGGTGAACCGGCTGATCAACGCCGATGCCGGGCTGGTGAGCCAGGTGCTGCGGGTGGCGAACTCGTCGTACTACTCGGGGCTCAGCAAAGTGGGGACCATCCAGGAAGCGATCATCAGGCTCGGGTCCCACGAGGTGGCCAACATCGCGATGGTCGCCACACAGCAGGACCAGTACCGCTCCGATGACCCGAAGTTCAACTCCCTCATGCAGACGCTCTGGAAGCATTCCTTCTGCACCGCGGCGGGGAGCAAGTGGCTGGCGGTCAAGTCCGGCTACGGCATACTGGCGCAGGAAGCATTCCTCGCGGGGTTGCTGCACGATATCGGCAACCTTTTCCTTTTGAAGGTCATGGAGGAGATCACCAAGAAGAACCGGCTGCAGGGAGGCGCCACCCAGGCGATCCTGAGCGAGGTGCTGCACAGCATGCACGTCGAGCAGGGGGCACTCCTGATGCGGCAGTGGCACATGCCGGAACTCTATTGCGAGGTGGTGGCCGGGCACGAAGGGGAGCAGTGGGACCACGGTAACGCGCTCCTCGCCATGGTGCGGCTGGCGGATCAGACCTGCAAGAGGCTCGGGATCGGAATGCATTCGGACCCGACCCTGCTGCTCTTTGCCAGCCCGGAGGTGCAGGTCCTGGGGCTCAAGGAGATCACCCTCGCCGAGCTGGAGATCGTCGTGGAAGACGCCATCAAACAGCCGATGCAGGCCTGACCTGTGCCCGAGGGAAGGAACTCTCCCCCCACTTCAGTGGCACTGCCGATAAGTTAGGAATACCACTGCCTTGGAGGGCGGTGTCTAGTCCCCCCTATGAAATAGTGGGGAAGCCGAACGTAGAGAGGCAGGGGGGTGATTTGCCTGGGCTAAAGACCCCCCTGGGTCGCTACGCGAGCCTTCCCCCCTGTTTCCACAGGGCGGACCAAATACCGCGAGGCCCTACACTTAACGGCAGAACCCCTTCAAGGAACCTGGTGGCCGCCAACGAGCAGCTGCGCCACGAGGTTGACGAAAGAAGGGGCGCCGAGATGAAGCTGCAGCTCAGCAACCAGCGCTTCCAGACGCTGGCCGATGCCCACCTTCGAAGGCATCGCCGTCACCGAGAACTGCCGTTTCGTGGACGCCAACCCGCAAATGCCCCGGATACTCGGCTTCGAGCCGGGCGAACTGATCGGCAGGGACATCCGGGAGACCCTGCCGGACTGGGAACGCAGCCGCGTGGTGGGCAAGATGACAAAGGGGATCGAGACCCCCTACGAGTTCGAGCTGCGCAGAAAGGACGGGGCGTCGCGGGTTGTGGAGGCCCACGGCCAGAGCATCGTGCAGGACGGCCGGAAGCTCCGGATAAGCGCGATCCGCGACATCGCCGAGCGCAAGGAGATGGAAAGGGCACTGCAGCAAAGCGAGGAGTTGTTTCGCAACCTGTGCAGTTCGGCGCCCGTGGTGATCTTCAGGGCAGACAGTTTGGGCTCGATCATCTATCTCAATCCCCACTGGGAGAAAATTTCCGGGTTCAGCGTCCGGGAGAGCCTGGGGCCGGGGTGGCTCTCCGTGGTGCACCCGGAGGACCGCGTCTCCGTCGGTGAATTCTGGCTGGCAGAGGTGAAGGCGCGGCGCAGCGCAGCTGCTCGCGGGAATTCCGGGTGCTCAATCCCCCAGGTAAGACCCTCCTGGTTCGCTCCCAGGCAAGTCCGATCCTGGACCAGGACGGCGGCTGCTAGGGGTACGTCGGCGTCATCGAGGACGTCACGGAAGTCCGCCAGGCCATGCAGGAATTGACCAGGACCCAGAAGCTGGAGTCGCTCGGGGTGCTGGCGGGAGGGATCGCGCACGACTTCAACAACATCCTGACCGCGATCATCGGCAACATTTCCCTGGCCCGCCTGCAACTGCAGGATAGCGACAAGGTCATGGCGCGGCTGACCCAGACGGAAAACGCCGCGGCTCGGGCCAAAGATCTGACCCAGCAACTTTTGACCTTTGCCAGGGGTGGCGAGCCGGTGAAGCAGATTGTCAGGTTGGAGAGCCTTTTGAGGGAGACGGCGGTCTTCGCCTGCCATGGTTCCACCGTCAGGTGCGCTTTCAAGGTGGCGGACGACCTCTGGCCGGTGCACGCCGACGAGGGGCAGCTGTTCCAGGTGATCAACAACCTGGTGCTCAACGCGGTGCATGCTATGCCCGGCGGAGGGGTGGTGACGGTCGGAGCGGAAAATGACGACTCCAAACGGGAAGGGAAGCGGTCGGTGAAGATCTGCGTCGCCGACTGCGGCGACGGGATCCCTCAGGCCCACTTCCAGAGGATCTTTGACCCGTATTTCACCACCAAGAAGCAGGGAAGCGGCCTGGGGCTTGCCACCAGCTTCTCCATAGTGAAGAAGCACGACGGCCTCATCACCTTTGAATCGTCCCCGGGGGCGGGGACCACGTTCTATGTGTATCTTCCCGCCCTGGAAGAGGAGTGTGTCAAGCAACGGGACGCGGAACCTGATGTCGTGCCCGGCTGCGGCCGGATCCTGGTAATGGACGACGAGGAGGTCGTCAGAGATATTGCCCAGGCCATGCTGGAGCAACTCGGCTATGCGGTAGACTGCGCCAAAGACGGCGCCGAGGCGGTGGCCCTTTATATGGAGAGAACAGCTGCGGGGGTGCCCTATGACGCGGTCGTCTTCGACCTGACGATTCCCGGAGGGATGGGGGGCCAGGAAGCTATCGGAGTGCTGCTGAAAATTGACCCCGCCGTGCGCGCGATTGTATCCAGCGGTTTTTCCAATGACCCGGTGATGGCCAATTACCGCCAGCACGGTTTCTCCGCCGTGCTCAAGAAACCCTACCGGCTGCAGGAAATGAGCACCATGTTGCAGCAATGCCTGGCTGGAACCGCACCAAGTGCAACTCCGACAGGTTAGCCGCGCTGAGGGTAGCCGCGCCGAGGGTAGCCGCGCCGAGGGTAGCCGCGCCGAGGGTAGCCGCGCCGACAAGAGCGCTGCTCCGGGTGCGACTCAGGTATGGTAGGGGCACCCCTTGCGGGCGCCCTTTGCCCAGACCGTCTCCTTAAAACACCACCCAAGCGAGAAAAAAATGGCCATGATAACCGGTGACAAACTGCTGGACAGTCTGTTTGACGGCGTTTACTTCGTTGATACCGAGCGCCGCATTACCTACTGGAATGCGGCCGCCGAGCGCATCTCGGGCTACTTGCGGAACGAGGTGCTCGGCACCCCATGCTCCCTTAACCTGCTGCGGCACATCGACGGCGCAGGATGCGAGTTGTGCACCTGCGGTTGTCCGCTGACCGGAACCATGGAGGACGGCAAGCCAAGGGAAGCGCCCGTTTTTCTCCATCACAAGTTGGGGCACCGGGTTCCGGTTTCGGTCCGGACCGCCCCGGTGTACGATGAAGAGAGGAGCGTCATCGGTGCCGTCGAGATTTTCAGCGACAACTCAAGCTCGCTGCAAATCCTGCTGGAATACGAAAAGCTGAAGCAGGACGCCTTCTTCGATGAGCTGACCGGAATCGGAAACCGCCGATACGGAGAAATGACCCTCACTTCACGGATGACGACCTGCAGACCCATGCCATTCCGTTTGGCCTCCTGTTCCTGGACATCGATCATTTTAAACGCTTCAACGACCGTTACGGACATAAAACCGGGGATGATGTGTTGGTGATGGTAGCCAAGTCAATCTCAGTCGCGCTCAGGAAGATAGACGTCGTCGCGCGTTGGGGGGGGGAGGAGTTCGTCGTCATCCTTCCCGGGGCAAACCGCGTGGTCCTCAATTCCGTGGCGGAGCGAGTCCGGGTGCTGATCGAGGAAAGTTATCTCATGGTAGGGAAGGAGAAGCTGACCGTGACCATCTCGGTCGGCGCCACCCTGTCGCTGCAGGACGACACCGTTAACGCGGTCGTCGGCCGTGCCGACCGGCACATGTACCAAAGTAAGGCGCAGGGTCGAAACCCCGTCACCGGAGATGGTGCGGCGAAGGGCTAGGGTGTGCAGGGTGCAGGGTGCAGGGTGCAGGCATTCCGCCTTAAACGTGCTACTTTCTCGTTCCGGGCGTACGATCGGCCGGATCCGACCGATCGGTCCAATAAAAGAGCATAGCCCGAGGACCAGGGGGAAGGTGAGGAAGAGCATCCTCCTTACGACTTTCGGTTTTCCTCCCACGAGCTGAACGGGCTTTGTACCAGGCTCGCATTGGCGTAACGCTTGTCGTGGCTCACCTCGGGGCCTGCCCAGGGTGGCAGGATGACCTGCTGCTCTTCCGAGTCCAGTTCAACCTCGGCGATGATGAGCCCTGCGTTATCTCCCCGGAATTCATCGATCTCCCAGAGCAGTCCCCCGTACGACACCTCATAGCGCAGCTTTTCGATCAGGGGGCGCAGGCAGAGCTTTTGCAGCATCTCTTCCGCTTCAGCCGCCGGTATCGGATACTCGTATTCGGCAGCGCTGATCCCCTGGCGCAGGCCCTTGATGGTGAGAAAGCCGCGGCCATCCTTCACCCTGATCCGTACCACCCGCTCCCTGTCGGTGCACAGATAGCCCTGAAGGTACGGTTTACCAACTCCGGCCGTCGCACGCCAGGAATCGTTCTGGACCAGGAATTTCCTTTCGATCTCTTGTGCCATCTGAACACCTCCACTTTTATGGTAATTGTTTTGCTCCCAACCGGCTCAAGGAAAGCGGTAGGACAATTATTTTTATAGGGGCACCCCTTGCGGGTGCCCATGTGCAAGGAAAAGCCTTTTTTCTTGCCGGGATAGCCCTAATAACTACCTGATTTTAAATGTATATTTTCACCGTTAAAACAAAGACGATCTATTTTGTCTTTTTCTCTTGACTGGCACCATGGGAATGGAGTAAGTTTCATTCAACGACACTTTTAAGAAAGGAGATTACGCCAATGTGGACATCTAGATTTCGTATTCGTCCTGTTTCGCACTGCAAGGAAGGTTGCAGTATTTAGCCCGTCAAGATAGTTGACGGGCGCACCGGTACCTGAAAGCCCCTGTAGAAATACAGGGGCTTTCTCTGTATTTGGCCCGGGAGAGCCGGGCTTTCGTCGCACCCCGCAGCTCCCTCAAATGATCTCGGCGCGGCCGCCAGGCCATCCGACCTCGAAATATCGCATCACCAGCTTTCCTGCCAGTTGTAAACTATCAGCCACCGTCACATAATAGCGATGAGTTTCTCAATTGTCCAACCAGCATCTCAAAAGGAGCGGAAAAATGAATATTGCACTGGTAACCGGCGGCAGTCGTGGTCTTGGCAAAAGCATCTCCTTGCATCTAGCTGCCAAAGGGCATGATGTCATTCTTACCTACAAAAGCAATCTGGCGGAAGCCCAAGACACCGTCGCGCAGATAGAGAAATTGGGTCGCAAGTCCGTGGCACTCGCCCTTGACGTTTCCGACCACAAGTCATTTGCGAGTTTCAGCGCCCAGGTGAAAACGGTACTGAGTGAGAACTGGGGGCAAAACGACTTTGACTTTCTGGTCAACAATGCCGGTGTCGGCGTCAATGCCCCTTTCATGGAAACTACCGAAGAGCAGTTTGACCTGTTGATGAACATCCATTTCAAGGGGACCTTTTTCCTGACCCAAAAATTGCTGCCGGTCATGAAGGACGGCGGCAGGATAGTCAACATCACCTCCGGACTGGCCCGCTTCTCTCTGCCAGGTTACGCGGCCTATGGTGCGATGAAAGGTGCCGTCGAAGTGTTGACCCGCTATCTGGCAAAGGAGTTGGGACCGCGCCGGATAACCGTCAACGTCGTAGCGCCCGGCGCCATCGAGACCGATTTTGGCGGAGGCACAGTCCGGGACAACCCGGAGGTGAACAAGTTTATCGCGGGTCAAACGGCCCTCGGCCGGGTCGGCCTGCCCGACGACATCGGTGGCGCCGTCGCATCGCTGCTGTCCGATGACAGCCGGTGGATCAACGGTCAAAGAGTGGAAGTTTCCGGCGGGATTTTCCTTTAAGGCAAAGTGCCGTTAAGGGAGGAAACCCGATTAAATCCACAAGGGGAGTGCTGGGGAAAACCCTGTTGGCAATCTGTTGATATCCTGGTTAAAGCGAGTTGAATCCCTGTTGGAAACCAGGTGAATGCTTGTTGAAAAGCCTGTTGAAGGCTTGTGGACGCCTTGTGGACGTGGCCGAAAGTAGACTGTTGAAGGCTCTGTGGACTAGCTGTGGATTAGCTGTGGATTAGCTGTGGATTAGCTGTGGATTAGCTGTTGGTTGCCTGTTGGTTGCCTGTTGAAGGGCTGTTGAAGGGCTGTTGACCAAAACCCCTCGCCCCCCGGGAGAGGGGCAGGGGTGAGGGAGGCGCCACGGAGTCGCGCGCCAGGTTCAACAGATTAAATCTTCCAGTTAATCCGTCCGATCCGTCCGATATTAGGCACCATTAAAGCGGAGAACAATTTTTGCAGCAAACGGGGGAAACGTGACGTCAGAGGTGCAGGCAGTGCAAAAGGGAGCTTGGAGCCTCTGGCGCGAAGGGCTACAGGGCGCGCAGCCGATCATGATCGGTTATTTCCCGGTTGCCGTCATGTTCGGGATCTCCACCCGCACCGCCGGGCTTGGCGTCCTGGACGCGCTCGCCATGTCGCTCTTCATCTTCGCCGGCGCGAGCCAGTTCGCGCTGGTGGGGATGCTGGCCAGCGGCGTCTCCTTTCCCGGCGCCCTCATTGCCACCGTGGGCCTTAACCTGCGGCACCTCTTCTACGGTCCCGCCATCGCCCCGATGCTCGGGCTTACCAGCTGGAAGCAAGCGCTCCCGGTCGCACACGGTTTAACCGATGAAGTATTCGCCTCCGCGCTCGCGCTGCTGCCGCGCCACAGCATCACCGAGCGCACCGCACTGCTCCTCGGCCTGGAAACCGGCGCCTACGCCTCCTGGGTGCTCGGCACCCTGGTGGGGGCGCTCTGCTTTCAGGCGGCGGCGGAACTCACGCCGGCCCTAGTGCCGGTGCTCTCCTTTTCCCTGCCGAGTCTCTTCCTGGTGATCCTGCTGCCGCTACTGAAGGGGAGGGGAGCTGCGTCCGCCCTGGTAGCAGCTGTGGTTGCGACAGCACTGCTGCTCTCGGGGTTCTCGACTGCGGCGCTACTGGCGGGTGGAATCTCCGGCTCGGTGCTGGGCGCATTTTGGGGGAGGGACGATGACTAGCAAAGTGGCGGCATTGATCGGATGTGCGGGACTATCGACCTACCTCATGCGCTTGATCCCGCTGGTGCTGACCTCGCGCAGGGTGACCGCAAAGCAGACGCTCTCCCCGCGGTTGCAGGGCTTTCTCGCAGCGGTCGGTCCTTCCTTCGTTGCAGTGTTCGTGGTCTACTCGATACTTCCGGCCGGCGGGGCTAAAATCGTTCCGCTCCAGGTAGCCATCAAGATCCTGGCGCTACTTCCGGTGGCCTTTGTCTACCAGAAAACGGGCAATTTTGGCAGCTCCGTGCTGGCGGGGCTGGTCGGCTACGGAGGACTATACCTGCTGGCAGGCGCTTAGTCAGCCTTACTTTCAGGGCTAACCGCTTCATCGAAGCAGGAATCCGTGATACGATGTATCACATGTAGCTAGCAGGGAGGAAAAGTTTATGTTGAGAGGGACATCCGTTAGTCTACGAATTCAACCGGCCACTAAGGAGCGTCTGGAGCGACTGGCTCGTGCTACGAATCGTTCAAAGGCCTATCATGTTGAAGCTGCCATTGAAAACTATCTCGCTTTGAACGAATGGCAGATGAAGGAAATAGAAAAAGGGCTAAAAGAAGCGGAAAAGGGCCAGTTAACGCCACACGAAGATATCTTGGCGCACTGGGAGGCGAAAGTTGCAGATTCTTTGGACTGACGGCGCCAGAAGAAACCTTGATTCCATCGAGGCCTTCATCGCGCTGGATAACCCAAGGGCTGCTGCGAAAACAGTCGTTCGCATTGTTAAGAAAATTCAGGAACAACTTGCTGAGTATCCGGGAAGTAGGAAGCTTGGCAGATTCGAAGGCACCCGCGAACTGATATTTTCCGATTTGCCATACATTGTCGTATATACCGTAAGTGATGACGCGGTTATTATTGTCCGACTGTTCCACGCTGCTCAGCAGCTTGAATAGGAAAGGCTGTTGCATATCGCGTTGGAGCATGAAACGTGGTGCGGAAACACCACCTTCACCCGAGAAAACCACCGCATTTACTGAAAACCGCGCACGACAAAGCTAACCGCATCCTGGGTTTTCCCGTCCCGATCAACGAGTGCCAGAAGGTACTTTCCCGGGCGCGGCGCCCAGCGCCTCCCTTCATACCCCGACCCCAGCGATGCCCCGTTCAACTGCCAGCTGAAATCCTTGCTGCCGGCGTTCTCCGCCTCAAAGAAAACGACCTGGTTTTCCTCCGGGATATCGGGGTCGACCACGATGACGGTTCCAGCGGGAGGATAGGAAATGCGCGGTATCAGCCAGGAATTGTCATCTCTGACCTGTGCCGCCATGGGGGATGGTTCGGTACCCGCCAGGAAAAGCTCGCGCCGCGGTGCCTCGCTTCCCGCCGGAAACGCGGTACTGGCGAGCATCACCCCGCGCGGTCGCGGCGGCGCCACACTGCGGCTGTCGCGGTGCAGCTGGTTCATCACCTCCAGCCAGACCGGGGCCGCCCCGGAAATGCCGGAGACGTTCCACATGGGGGCCCCGGTGAAGTTCCCCACCCAGACGCCGACGGTGTAGCGGCGCGAAAAACCGACACACCAGTTGTCGCGCATGTCCTTGCTGGTCCCGGTCTTGACGGCGCTCCAGAAACGGGTGGAAAGCGGGTTGTCAAAGCCGAAGGCGACACTTCGCGAGGAGCGGTCCGCCAGGATGTCGACGACTATGTGGGCGGCATCGCGGTCCATGACGCGCACGGACCTGCCCGGCGCCCCCGGGGTCAGCCGCAGAGCGCTCCGCACACCCCCCTGCGCCAGGGTGCGGTAGGCGTTGGCGAGTTCCTGCAGCGAAACCTCCGCAGTGCCAAGCGCCAGGGAGAAACCGTAAAACTCGGCCGGCTGGCGCAGCTCGAAGCCGGCACGGCGCAGCCGCTCCGCGAACGGCTCGGTGCCGACCAAGAGCTGGGTCCGCACCGCGGGGATGTTGAGGGAAGAGGAAAGGGCGCTGCGCACCGAGACGGGGCCGCGCGAGCGGTGGTCGTAATCGTGCGGCACGTAGAGCCCCCGCTCGGTCGGGATATGCAGGGGGGAATCCTCCAGGATGGAGGCGGCGGTCAGCAGCCGCTTCTCGATGGCGAGCCCGTAAAGAAACGGCTTCAAGGTCGAGCCTGCCTGACGCCTGGCGGTCACCCCGTCCACCTGGCTCTCGCCCACCCCGCCGACATAGGCAAGCACCTTGCCGGTCGCGTTCTCGATCACGATGACGGCACCTTCGCCGACATTTTTCCCCTCCAGCGCGTTGAGCTGCTGGCGCAGGCTCTCCTGTGCGAAGCGCTGCAGGCGCAGGTCAAGGGTGGTGGGGATGCGCCGGACCGAGGCCTGAAGACTGCTTCCAGGGCCGGAACCGGCCGATGCGGTCAGCCGCCGGGTCAGGTGGGGAGCCAGGGCGACGCGGGCCTGCACCCGGTAGGGGCGGGAGAGCGTCCCGGCGGCAAAGGCGCGCATGCCGGGCTCTTTGCCCTGGGGCGCCAGCGAGCGCGTCAGGGTTTCCGCCCGGCGCCCCACCTCCCCGGGGAGGGCGTTGGGCGCGGGGATAAGTGCTGCCAAGAGGCACGACTCGCGCTCGTCGAGCCCGGAAGCTTCCTTGTCAAAAAGCCCCCGGGAGGCCGCGGCGATGCCCTGCAGCTCCCCTCTGAAGGTGATCAGGTTCAGGTAGGCTTCCAGGATCTGGTCCTTTTTCCAGCTTTTCTCCAGCTCGCGGGCCGCCTGCATCTGGTCCCATTTCTGCCTGAGCGACTTGTGCCCCTTGGGGGGAGCCCCCTTTTGCAGCATGACGGCAAGCTGCATGCTGATGGTGCTGGCCCCGCGGGGCCTGGAGCCGAAAAAACGGTTGAAGACCGCCGCCCCGACCGCTTTCCAGTCTACTCCCGCGTGTTGGTAAAAATGACGGTCCTCCGAATGCAGCACCGCCCGCAAAAGAGCCGGCGAGACGTCCTTCAGCTCCACCCACTCCAGGCGGCGCCCGGTCTTGTCGATGCGCACCTCGTGAATCACCTCGCCGCGCCGGTCGAGAACCTGCGCGTCCGAGCGCAGGTGGGCGGCTTTCACCTGCGCAAAGCCGGTAAGGGCGCCCGCCTCGCTAACCAGGCAGAGAAGGACGAACAGCAGCGCCGGAACGCCCAATCGCGAGATCATTTCCATCACTCGCCCACGCTCAGCGTCTGGTTTGGGAGTTCTCCAAACATCTCGGGCGCATAGAGCGCCTCGACCCGGGTCGGCGGCAGGTGGAATTTCCCCTCGTTGTTGAAGCGGACCGTGTATTCCAGCACCAGTTTTCCCTTGGGCAGATAATCGTAGTAAGCGCGGTAGGCTTCCTGGGCCCGCTCCTCGAAGACCGGCCAGCTGCGGTTTTTTTCCCCCTCGGTAACAAGAGCCGAGTCGCGCCCCAGCCCGGAGCCGAGAATCGTGGTGCCGCCGGGGACCGGGTCGCTGACGGCGACCCAGGTCATGTCGCTTTGCGCCTCGATTTCCAGCCGCACCCGGGCGACATCGCCGCGGTTCCAGCGCCCTTTGACCCGCTGCTCGACCGGGGCGACGCTTCTCTTGATGTGATAGCCGCTGGAGAGCGCTTCCTTAAGCGGCAGGGCGGCCAGGCTCATGATGCTGGCCCACGGCTTCCCGGTGCCGTTTTGCTGCAGGGTGAGCTTTGCCGGAGCCTCCGGCCAGGCAAAGGAAAGCGTTTTCCCCTTCTTGTCGCTCCCCCAGTCGAGCGATTTGGCCGCGCCGGCAAGTTCCGCCCGGACGGAGCCGGTGACCGGCGTCGCTTCGAATTTCCGGGAGAACCTGTCGAGGGCAACCACCCCCCAGGCGTTGGCGATGGTGGTGTCCCAGCTGCCGTGGGTCTGGCGCGCGAGTGCTCCCCGGACCAGGCGGGGTATCTCGGGGCGCCAGTTCTCCTGGTCCAGCAGCGCAATCAGGGCGCGCAGGGCATTGGTGTCTGTCGAAACCATCAGCCACCAGAGCCGGTCGGACCCCTCGGTGGAAAAGTTCATGGTGGTTCCCTGGAGGTTCAGTCGCGAGCGGATGATCTGCTCCGCCTCCTTGAGCCGCCTGGTCCGCTCCGGTATCTCCCCGGTCCGCTTCAGGATGCTGAACCAGTCGAGTAGCGCCGAGGTCGGCCAGAGGTTCGGCTCCAACGCGATGCTGGAGAGGAGCTTGGCGCTCGCCCCGCCGCGCTGGGAAAGCGCCTCCAGCGCCGTGAGCTTCTGGATGGAGAGGTCGGCTGTTTTAAAGGACGACTCCCGGCGCAGTTTACCCTCGATGAAGGCGACCAGCCCCTTTTCCATCTGCAGTATCAGGTGGTCCGGCAGCTCCAGCCCCGACTCCTTGGTGATGGAAAGGATATAGGCGGTCAGCACCGGACTTCCCTCCAGCCAGGGTGAGGGGAAATACTTCACCAGCCCGTTTGCGTCCAGATGAGCGGGCAGTTTGGTCACGACCTGCTTCCAAAGCGCGTGGTCCTTGAGGCTGACCGCGCGCGACACGCTCTGTTCCATGCAGGAGTAGGGGTAGCTCTTCATGAACTGCACCACGCCGCCCAAGCCATCGGCCAGTCTGGGGCGCAGGGCGACGTTGACTCCGCCGCGACCCTTGATCGCGTCGCCGGGCATCCGGACTTCCAGAGCGAAACTTTTGTCGACCTGGGCGATCGTCGCCTGATACACCTGGAGCGGGACTGCGGCGCTCACCCGCTGCGTGACCTTCACCTTGTCGAACGCCTCGCCTTCCTCCTCTTTCACCTGCGCTTCCCAGATGGCAGAGTCGATGCCGGCCGGGACCTGCGCCGGCCAGGAGAGTTCCTTCGCCTCCCCCGGGGCGAGCTTGAGGGGGATCGGAGCGAACCCTGCGCCTGTCGACCAGGAAGGGCGGGCGCTGGCAGCAAGGGACATTTCGCGGTTGGAGGCGTTACGCACCGTGAAGAGGGCGCTGAAACGATCCCCCTGCCGCACCAGCGGCGGGAGCCCGGGTAGCACCATCAGCTCCTGCGTGGTGCGGATGGTCGTGCGGCCCGTGCCGAAAAGGCCGGTCCCGGCGCTGGCGACGGCGACGACCGTAAAGCTGGTGAGCGAGTCGTTGAGGGGAATTTCCAGCGTCGCCTCGCCCCGGGAGTCGAGCTTGACCCGTCCCTTCCAGGTCAGCAGGGTATCGAAAAGCTCCCGGGCGCTTCGCACCCCCCCGCCACCGCCCGCCGGCAGCGCCTTCAGGCCGAAGTGGCGGCGACCCACCACCTGGCTCTGGGCGGTCGAGGTCTCGATCTCGTGTCCCCGCCTTCCCATCATGACATCGAGCAGCTTCCAGCTATCATTGGGCATCAGCTCCAAAAGACCCTCGTCCACGGCTGCGACGGCAACCTCGGCGTCCTTGGGAAGCGCTCCCCCATCCGCGCGGGCCACCTTGATGGAGATCTGTGCCTTGCCCCGCACCTTGTAGGTGGTGCGGTCGGCCGTCAGCTGCACTTTCAGCTCATGAGCCTTTCTCCCCACCCTGATCTCGCTCATTCCGAGGCGGTAGGTGGGCTTACCCGGGTCGAAGAGCGCCGTCGGCTTGGTCCCGGCGCTCCGGCCGCGCACGCAGAGGGCGGAAACGAAGACGTTGGGCGCGTAGTTGCTCTTGACCGGCACGCTGACCACGGGGTCCTTGCCGCTCAACTTCTTCACGTAGGCGTCGAGGATCCCCTCGCGCTCGACCGTCACCAGCACCGTCGCGCTCCGGAAGGGGGCGCGCACCTGGAATTTGGCGCTTTCGCCCGGGTTGTAGGCTTTCCTCTCCGGCAAAAGGTCGATGCGGTCGCTGTCCCCCGCTTCGAACCACCACTCCCCCTGTCCGGCGACCCAGACGTCGCGGTTGGAGGACGAACTGTTCCCCGCCTGGTCGCTGACCGTCGCCTGCAAGATGACGTTGCCCGACACGGGGGATTTGGCGGAGCAGTCCAGGACCCCCTTTTCATCCGTGGTGCCGGAACAGAGCGGCCCCGCCGATTTGGTTTCCGTCACGTGCTCGTAGGAGTAGAAGCCTCCCACCAGGCGCTTTCGGTGCGAGTAGATCTTTCTGCTGAAAAGCTCGACAGCGACCTTGGCCCCCGGTACCGGCTTTCCCCTGACGTCCAGGACGACCGTCTTGAAATTGAGGGCCTCCCCGCTGGAGGACCAGGAATCCGGTTTGATCCCGACCAAAAGCTGCGAGGACCAAAGCGGCACGCGCCCGGTGACCGTCTGGATCTCGCCGTTGGGGTCGCGAAATTCCAGCTCCGCGATCAGGAGGTGGGGGGCGCTTATCTGCGGCAGGTCGCCGACCCTGGCTCTGAGGGCGCCCGTCTTGTCCAGCACCAGATCCTGGCTGCGGTAGCTCGGTTTTTCGGGCTGGGCCTCCTGGGTCGCGGCATCCTGGTCCTCCTCGTCGTCGCGGGAGCGCTCGTAGGCCTCCTCCTTCACGACACCCGCCGCCACCTTGCCGTTGGCAAAGGAATAATCCTCGTAATCGTTGAAACTCACCGAGCGCGGCTTGATCTGGCTGCGCAGCTTGACCGCAGCACCCCCGGCGCCGCCGCCGGAGAGGTGCGAGACGTAGAGATCGACCTCGACGGAGGAAGCCTGCACCGCCGCTTCCTTGGGCGGCTCGACCACTCCCTTCATGAGCGGGACGCGGAACTCTTCCAGCCGGAAGGAACCGGACTGCCAGCCGTCGACGTAAAAGTTCGCCCCCTCCCCGTCCTCCTCTCTTGCTGCGTCCCCCTTATTCCCTTTAACAGTGAGCTGCTTCGCCAGGTACACGTCGTAGTAGCCCAGTTCAGCGCTCCTGGGAAGGACCATCGTCGTCTCGGAGCTGTTGTCCGCCCTCCAGGCCAGCGGGAACTCGTAATGCTGCCCGCTGCCGCGATGCTTCACCACGACCGCCTGCGGTAGCTCCGACACCTTCCGGAGGTCGAACCCCTTCATGGCGAGGTTCCTCATGAAGTGCTTCATGTGCAGGATGTCCCCCGCCCGCACCAGGGTCCGGTCGAAGACGGTATGGGCGACCGTATGCTCGGTGAATTCGTCACCGGGGAGGTTGAAGCGCCAGTTCTCGATCCCCCGGTCCCAGCTGGAATGGACGAAGGTGAGATCGTCGCTTTTTCTGGCGAAGACAAAGAGGCCGCTTCCCATCCCCTGCAGCATCGGCGCATCGTTGTCGGAATAATCGTCCTCTTCCTGCTCGGTTGCGCTGTTATCGGAACAATAGGGGAGCTTATGGGAGAGTTTCGCCCTGACCCGGGCGATGCCGTCGGCGTCGGTTTTCCCCTGCCAGTGCAGTTTCCCCTTGCAGTCACGGATGTTCACCTCGGCGCCCGCGACCGGCATCCCCTGGTCCAGGCTGGTCACCCAGACCAGTGAGGATTCCCGCCCCCACTTGAAATGAGCCGACATGTTGGTTACCAGCACCGCCGACGACACGTACATGGGCCGGTGTTTTTCCAGCAAGGCGGCTCCCAGGATGGGGCTTTCCAGCTCGACGATATGAAAGCCGGCTTTTTTGACCGGAATCCCGACCACCTCGAAAGCCTTGTCGCCCCCCGGTTTGGGGATGACGAAATCCTCAGCCCCGGCGCCCTTCAGAAGCGGCTTGTTGCGGCGCGCGACCCGGACCTTGCGCAGCCACTCGATGATCTTCTCCTCCCGGTTGGAGGGGATTATCTGCTGTTTCACCTTGAGCGGCTGAACCGGCTTTTCCCTCTTCGGCTGGGAGCCGGAAAGCCAGGAGGAAAGCCTCTGGCTAACTGCGTGGGCCTTCTGAATAACGGCTTCCCTGACATCCTTGAGGTTCTTTAAATCACCGATTTCCTTGGAGTGCCTGTTGTCCTTCGAGTCATTGTTGTCCTTGAGCTTTTCCGCAGGCTTTGGCGGTTCGTCCGGGTTAAGCCTGCGCGCCTTCACCCGGGGTTCCAGGTTTCGCAGGGTGACCGGAATGGCGGACTCGCCGTTCAGCTCAACGATGCCGAAGGGGGCGGCGAACTTGGCCAGAGGGGGGAAAGCGTCCGTAGTGACATGAAGGGGGAACTTGGCCTTATTGGCGACAGGCCTGCCGGCATCATCCGTCAACCCCTTGGGGAGCTCGATGACGAAGGACTTCTTCTCGGGAAAAGGACCGGGGAACCTGATGCCGGTCAGGTCGCCATCGGTTGGCACCCCGTCTTCATCCTCATCTGTGGCCAGTCCCGGCCGGTATACCTTTTTGCCCGACTTCATGACGATCTGCCTGGCGAGCAGCGCCGGTACCGGCGACGAGAAATGAAGCATCATCGGCGTCATCGGAATACAGGGGGCGTTGGCCTTGGTCCGCTCGCATTGGAAGGAAACGGTGAACTGATCCCGCACGGTGAAATCGATTACCTGGTCGGCAGTCGTCGGCACGCCGGTCACCGACCTGACCCCCGCGCCCCAGATCAATTTGACCGCGGCCTTGCTCGGGAAGTTCTGGCGGCAGCGGATGGCGAGGATCCGCGGGGTGTCCGTGCGGCCGGCGGCCTTCAGGACCGCGCTGCGTTCGGCGCCCTTGACGATCTGGATGCCGAGGGTTTCAGCCACGGCTTGCACGCTGAAACGGACATTGGCAAGCACCGTGGTCTCGTCCGGTGCGCCATCCAGGGAGAGCAGGAAAATCTGCCCCTCGTCGACCGTCGCGCCGTCGCCGGGACGCGAGCCGACGATGGCCGGCCCGCCGGTGGAGAAGGAAAAGGCCCGTTCGCCGGCGACGGCGCTGCCGGCGAGAGTTTTCAGCCCGTCGCGCAGGGTGAAGGAACAGGCGATGCCGGCCGGGAGGTCACGGTCGAAATCGAAGATCCAGTTGGTCACGTCGGCCCAGCGCCCGGCGCCTTTTTCCGGACACGAGATGTCGAAGGGGCTTTCATTGCGGGGGTCCCCGAAGGTCGTCATCGGTTCGGAAAAGCGGGCGGCCACCTGACGGACACCCTTGACGGTTCCCGAAGGGGAGAACAACTCAACCCGGGCGGATGCCTGGGCGTGGCTCCACCCGGCGAGAATAATAAGGGAAAAAGCTGCAGCAAGGGATAGGAAATGTCTCACGCGGGCTCCTCCTGGATGGTCGGGTGATCATCAAATGAGGCGGGTGATGCTATGGGGAATCAGATCTATCTGGGCAGATTCGGTTCAGGCAGTAAGCATACCGGCAGCGCATCGTTTGTCACGCCATAGATTATGTGGAAGCCGCAGAATCCCCCTGTGGAACAGGGGGGAAGGCTCGCGTAGCGAGACAGGGGGGTCTTTAGCCCAGGGAAACACCCCCCTGCCTCTCTATCGTTCGGCTTCCCCCCTATTGCATAGGGGGGACTAAATACCTCAATTGCACCGTAAATCCTTAACTTATCGGCAGGGGGCTGGCAGGAGGGAAGCGCACTCACAGCATTTTCCTCAGTTCCGGCGCCCTGAACCACCTATCAACTGCCTCAACCATCCGTATCCGCTCACCAGGAGGATGCCGGGAAGGACCAGCAGCGCCCCGACCAGAAAACTCAACTCCAGCGGCTCGTTCAGGAGCCAGACCCCGAAAGCCATGCCGAAGAGCGGGGTCATGAAGGAGAAAACTCCCAAACGGGAAGCCAGATAGTTGCGCAGCAGCCAGAACCAGACCAGAAAGCTGGCAAAGGAGACCACCAGCGACTGAAACAGCAAGCTTCCCCAGGCAAGGATAGTGGGGTGGAAGCCGGTCTGCCCGAGAACGAGCGCCGCCAGCATCAGCAGTACGAAGGCTCCCACCAACTGATACAGCAACGTTTGGGTGACTGATGATCTGGCGAGACTGGAACAGCGCACCACGACTGTGGTCGCGCCCCAGGCAATTCCACCGAGCAGGCCAAGGAAGTCCCCCAAAAGGATGTTTGTCGAGGAGGGGCTGACTGTGTGCGAACTGCGTGCAAAAAAAGCTATGACAATGCCGGCAAAGGCCAGTAGAATGCCGACCCATTGCAGCAACTGCAGCCTTTCCGCGGGGAGTCTCCAGTGCAGGCCAAGGGCGGCGAAGACCGGAGCGGTGTAGAGAAAGACCACCATGTGGGAGGCGTTGGTGTAGCGCAGCCCCTGGCCGACAAAGAGGTATTCCAGCGCGAACAGGAACCCCACCAAAAGGCCGGGGCGCCAGGTGCCATCGGCCAGCGACATCCGCTCTCCGCGAAAGAACATCAGCATCCCCACCAACAGGGCTGCGATCCCTGAACGGAGCGCGATCTGCAGCAGCGGGGAAATATCGGGTGCGGCCGCCTTCAGGACGACCTGCTGCAACCCCCAGATAATGCAGAGGAGAAACATTAATCCAATTGATCGAGCGTCGATTGCTTTGCGGGTGTCTATGACTTACTCCTTCACGGAAGTTTAAAGTGTCTCGCGCACCATATTTATTGCGGAGCTAACAGTGGTGCGGGCATTTATGCTAAGCTGCAACAAAATGGCGCTGCGATTTGGTAATTCACCCCGGCAGCGCAGGCTATCCTGACATCGTTCCCACGCTCCAGCGTGGGAACGGAACTCCGCGGACGCTCCAGCGTCCGGCACCGGAGGCGCCCTTGGAGCCTGACCTTGTGCGCGTCCTTGTCAACCGCAAACCCATCGGGTAGAGACGCATTGCATGCGTCTCAGCGCTGCCGCGTTCTAGTTGACCTAATGCGTGATCGGGTGAAGGAGACGCATGCAATGCGTCTCTACGTACTTCCGCGCTCTGGTTGGTCTAAGCACCGGAGCCGCTATTGGAGCCGACCGGAGGCGCCTCCACGCAGTTGAACGGGACGTAAGAGAGTCCCTTGATGCATTCCCACGCGGGAGCGGGGAACGATATCTAAGTATCGTGGGAACGATGTTGTCACAGATATCCAACGCTCTGCGGAAACTCTCCCTCCCCTTCAAGGGGAGGGCCGGGGTGGGGATGGGGGTAATTGCCAACACACGGCATGATATGAAACGTGTATCATAAAGCCGCAGCTAAATGAAGGTTAATACAGTTTCCCGAGACGTGTGAAGCAGCCTTGACAGGAAATTCCACCGCGTTGACAGACCCGCAGCAATCTGCCTTTCAAAAATCGGGATGAACTAGTGTAGGAGTAAAAATGCCGGAAATGTTCAAGGTACTTCCGCCCGCGGAGGCGCTCAAAGTCTGGTTCGATCACGCGCCAGCTTCCCCCCGCGCGGAAAGCATCGCTACGGAGGATGCCCTCGACCGGGTGCTGGCCGAGAGATTGACGGCTCAGTCCGCGCTCCCGTCCTTTGCCCGCTCCACGATGGACGGTTACGCGCTGCGCGCCGAGGACAGCTTTGGCGCGACCGAGTCGCTCCCCGCTTATTTTTCCGTCATCGGCGAGGTGCCGATGGGGCGCTCGTTTCCCGGGAGCGTCGGCCCGGCCCAGGCTGCGGTTATTTACACCGGTGGCATGCTCCCCGCCGGGGCCGATGCGGTGGTCATGGTGGAGCGCACCCAAAAGCTCGACGCGGCCAATATCGAGGTGCTCCGTTCCGTTGCGCCGGGCGAAAACCTGGTCAATGTCGGTGAGGATGTCAAGGAAGGCGAACTGCTCTTCGAAGCGGGAAGCACCCTGCGACCGCAGGATCTCGGCGGGCTGATGGCTCTGGGGATCACGCAGGTGAAGGTCGCCGCCAGGCCGCGCGTGGCGATCATCTCCACCGGCGACGAGGTCATCGCGCCGGGGCAGACTCCCATCCCGGGCCAGATCCGTGACGTCAATACCTACACTGTGGCAGGCCTGGTAGCCCGCGCCGGCGGAATTCCGGTCCCCAGCGGCATCGTCGGCGACAATTATGATGCGCTCCTGCTTGCAACCCGCGCTGCCTTGGAAAACGCGGACATGCTGGTGATCTCGGCGGGATCCTCCGTTTCGACGCGCGACCTGACCGCGGACGTCCTGAACGCCCTGGGCCTCCCGGGGGTGCTGGTGCACGGAGTGGCGGTAAAGCCGGGCAAGCCGACCATCCTGGGGGTCTGCAACGGCAAGCCGGTCATCGGTCTGCCGGGCAACCCGGTCAGCGCCATGGTGGTCGCCGGCCTCTTCATGGTCCCGATGCTGAGACGCCTGCAGAACAACCCGCGGCCGCCGCTGCGGCAACGCCTGACGGCGCACATTACCCACAACCTCCCCTCTGTGCCGGGGCGCGAGGACTATATCCAGGTAAAACTGGCCGAGCGTGAGGGCCGGCTCTGGGCCGAACCGGTTTTCGGCAAGTCCAACCTCATTTACACGCTGGTCAAGTCCGACGGAATGGTGTGCGTGCCGCTTAATTCAAGCGGTTTGCACCAGGGCGAACCTGTCGACGTGGAGCTGTTTTAGATCTTACCCTGTAGCAGGAGCCAGCTTATGAGCAAACGCCAGAACTTTTATCTCGAGAATATTCCCTATGATGAAGCATGGCAGCGCTTTGTCACGGCAATGGAGGGGGCCGGGGTGTGGGATGCCCTCCCCGGTGAAGCAGTGCCGCTGGACCAGGCGCTCGGCCGGGTAACTGCCGCGCCGGTCTGGGCGGCGCTCTCGTCTCCCGGCTACCACGCCTCCGCGATGGACGGCTACGCCGTGCGTTCGCTCGACACCCTGGGCGCGACGGAAACCGCGCCCAAGCGCCTGACGCTCGCCCCCGAGGGGCAAGCGAAGTACGTCGATACCGGCGACCCGATTCCCGCCTGGGCCGATGCCGTCATCATGATCGAGCAGACCCAGCGCCTCGAGGACGAGGCCGGCGCTGCGTTTATCGAAATCCAGGCCGGCATTGCGCCCTGGACGGCGATCAGGCCGATGGGCGAGGACATGGTGGCGACCGAACTGGTGCTCCCCGCCAATCACCTGCTGAAACCGGTCGACCTCGGCGCGCTCGCGGGCTGCGGGCACCCGACGGTCAGCGTGCGTCGTAAGCCGAGGGTCGCCGTCATCCCGACCGGCACCGAGCTGATAACCGTCGACCAGGCGGCGCGCGAGGGGGTCAAGTCGGGCGACATCATCGAGTACAACTCGCTGGTGTTGGCCTCCCAGGTGCGCGAGTGGGGGGGCGAGCCGACCCGCTGCCCGATCGTCGTCGACGATTTTGAGCTCATTAAGGCGACCGTGCTGGCCGCGGCCGCCACCCATGACCTGGTGCTGGTCAATGCCGGCTCCTCGGCGGGAAGCGAGGATTTTACCTCCAGCATCGTCGAGTCTCTGGGCACCCTGCTGGTGCACGGCGTCGCGGTCCGCCCCGGTCACCCGGTCATCCTCGGCATGATTGACCGGCACAAAACGCCGGTCATCGGGATTCCGGGCTATCCGGTCTCCTGCGCCCTGACCGGGGAGAACTTTGTCGAGCCGCTCATCTCGCACTGGCTCGGCCGGCCGCCCAGGGAAAAGCCGAAGATGCAGGCGACCATCAGCCGCAAGCTCCTTTCGCCCATCGGCGAGGACGAAATGGTGCGCGTGACGGTTGGCCGGGTAGGGGAGCGCACCGTGGCGGCGCCGCTGTCACGCGGGGCGGGCGTCATCACCTCGCTGGTGCGCGCGGACGGCATTGTCCGGATACCGCGCTTTTCCGAAGGGGTCGACACCGGCCAGGAGGTCACCGTGGAGCTGTACCGGGACCCCGCCGAAATCGAGCGCACCCTGGTCCACATCGGCAGCCACGATCTCTGCCTGGACCTGCTGGCGCAGTTTCTGGCCAATGAGGCTCGCCGCTTCACCAGCGCGAACGCCGGGAGCCTGGGCGGGTTGACCGCTCTCAGGCGCGGCGATGCACACCTGGCCGGCTCCCACCTCCTGGACCCGGAGACCGGCGGCTACAACGTTTGCTACGTGAAGCAGTATCTGCCCGATACGCCGGTCGTGCTGCTGACCTTCATGCACCGCGAACAGGGGCTGATCGTGGCCCCGGGCAACCCGAAGCGGATCAAGGGGCTGGCCGATCTGACCCGGGACGAGGTGCGCTTCGTGAACCGGCAGCGCGGTGCCGGCACCCGCGTGCTGCTTGACTACCTCCTGGAAAAGCAGGGGATCGCACCCGCGAACATCCAGGGATACCGGCGCGAGGAGTACACCCACCTGGCGGTAGCCGTAGCCGTCACCTCGGGAGCGGCCGACTGCGGGCTCGGCATCGCCGCCGCGGCGCGCGCGCTCGACCTCGACTTCATCCCGCTGGAAAAAGAGCGCTACGACCTGGTCATCCCCCGCGTGCACTACGAGAGCGAACTGCTGCGTCCGCTGCTCGAGCTGGTTCGCGGGCCGAACCTGCGCCGCGCGGTGGACGCACTGCCGGGCTACGATACGACGCACATGGGCGAGATCGCCGCCGAGTGGTAGTCAAGGGCGACCGGGAGTGGGAGCGGGGACTTAATGAAGTTGCCAGGCCACTGCAGGTTTTCATGAGTTTTTTTCAGCAGGCGCTTGACATCAGGAGCTTGCTGCCAGACAATGAATGATACTTTTAGGACGGGAAAGCCATGAAAGGGAAGAGCCATCTCAGCCTGACCGGGAACCTTTGCTTCAACCGGGCGGAAGAAAAATTTCTGGGCGGGAACCAGATTGCACTTTTGGAGCAGATCGACGCACTCGGGTCGATAACCAAGGCCGCCAAGGCAGTCGGGATCAGCTACAAAACCGCCTGGGACACCATTAACACGATCAATAACCTGGCGGAAAGGCCGCTTGTCGACCGTCTCACAGGTGGCAAGGGGGGCGGGGGTACCAGCCTCACTGCCGAGGGGAAAAAGGTCATAGCGCAGTTCAACATCGTCCAGGAAGAGTTACGAAAAGTCCTGGATAACCTGGAAAACAGGCTTGGAGACACCGACAGCCTGTTCCAATTCCTACGGAGGATTTCCATGAAAGTCAGCGCGCGTAACACATTCGCAGGGACCGTTTCCGCAATCACCAAAGGTGCCGTCAATGCAGAAGTCACCCTTACCCTCAAAGGCGGCATCCCTTTGGTTGCAGTTGTCACCAACGGGGCCATTGAGAACCTGGGGTTGCAGGTTGGTGGCGCAGCCTTTGCCATAATCAAAGCGAGTTCGGTCCTTATCGGCACCGACCTGCACGACTCCAAGATCAGTGCCCGCAACGTTTTCTGCGGCACCATCAGCAAGATAATCGAAGGACCGGTCAACAGCGAAGTAGACGTCGAGATCGGTGGCGGGAACACCGTCAGCGCAGTTATCACCCACGGCAGTTCGCAGCGGCTGGAACTGAAGGAAGGCGGCCACGCCTGCACCCTGTTCAAAGCCTCCAGCGTCATACTTGGCGTAAGCTAAATCAGAGCTTGTAGGATGCGGTGAGGTACGAACCGCATCGCTTTAACGATGCGGTTCGCTTCGCTCACCGGCATCCTACGGTGGTGTGCTTTGATTTGTGCAGTGCCAAGAGCGAGCTTTAACGATGCGGTTCGCTCCGCTCACCGGCATCCTACGGTGATGTGCTTTGATTAATGCGGTGCCAAGGGCAAGTAATAACTGAAGGGGGACATCGACAACGATGTCCCCCTTTTTTGCGGTGTCCGTCATCACGTCCCTCCCCTTCAAGGGGAGGACAGGTGGGGATGGGGACCGGGGAGTATGACTTCCACCGTGCAGGCAGGGCAGGAGCCGTTATACTTGCTAACAAAAAAGGAGGGCACCCCATGAAACTAGCCGTCATTTCCGGAGGTTCCAAAGGACTTGGTGCGGCGATCGCGAAAAGATACCTGGATGACGGGTTCCAGGTGCTGGAGTTCTCCCGCAGTGCTCCCCACGCCTTTTCGGCGCAGGCAGACTTCAGCGACCCGCCGCGTGCCGTCGGGATCATAACCCGGGAACTCGCCTTACTGGCAAAGATAAGCTTCGAAGAGATCGTGGTCGTCAGCAACGCCGGCACGGTGCAGCCGATCGGGCCGGCGGCACGGAAAGACCCCTCCGAGATCATTGCCAATCTCGCTGTCAATGTGACCTCGGCGACCCTGTTCCTCTCCGCGGCCATCCGGCAGTTCCAGGATCAGGCCTGCCGCAAAACGGTCGTCCAGATCACCTCCGGAGCGGCGCTGAAAGCGTACTTCGGCTGGTCGCTCTACTGCTCCGCCAAGGCCGGCATGGAAAGCTTCATCCGTAGCGTCGCCCTGGAGCAGGAGGGTGAAGCGCACCCCTTCCTGGCTATCAGCATCGATCCGGGAATCATGGACACCGAGATGCAGGGAGCCATACGCTCCGCAAACGAGCAGGACTTCCCCGACCTGCGCCGTTTCCTGGCACTCCAGGAGTCAGGTTCCCTGAGACCGGCAAGCCAGGTCGCACAACTGGTAGCTAACATCGTCTCCCAAAATACCGGCAGCGGCCTGCACTATAGCGTCCGCGATTTCAGTCTCTGAGGTCCCTGACGGTCTCCCGCCCGTTCAAGGGTAGGGCAGGAACGTGAACTGCCGAAGATTCGCACCGATCAGAAAAATGCTGCCCTGCCGCAATAAGCGGCAGTTGCAAACTATTTAGCCAACCCGATATCTGAAAATACCTTCCCGCGGATACCGGAAGGCCAAAAAATCCGTATCCTTAAGGGGTTGTGGGGCCAGGGGGGAGATGGCACGCATCGTGGAGTATGGTGCTGACCAGTTCTCATTTTTTGCGGGGAGATCATCCCCAAGGTAACTTAATGTAGCTAACAGGAGGAGTCATCTATGTGCACGGAAAAGAAAAAGGTCGAAACTGTTTCAGCAGGATGCCAATGCAAATGTTCCGACCTCAGCGCGGCCAATGCGCCGGCAGCCGAGATCCTGAAGCAAAAAAAGGAATGTCACGGCACTGAAGCTGGTGCAGCTGACTCCAAGAGCGAATGATCAAGGTCCCTGTGGCCTCTCGATGCGGAGGCCGCAGGTGTCCCTCTTGAAAGCACCACACCTGTCCCGAGGCGAAAGATATGAAACAAACGAAAAATGCATTTTGTGCCCCTGACGTAGGTCTTGCTCTGCCCCTGCTGGCTGAAAAATCACCCTCCAACGCGTGCCCAGCATGACCGGCGCCGGCTTGAACCTCTTGGCGCTGCTCCCTTGCCCGGTCAAGGTCCCTTTCGAAGAAGCTTTCGAGGGTTTTCTCGCTACTCTGACTCCCGAGCGCTCGGCGTCCCTTTGCTGCCGCCTGGAAGGAAACGCCAACATCGAGTCGGATTATTACAGCACGCTGGAGCATATCAGCGAGCTGAGTGAACTGCCCGACATCGTCATCTCTCCCGGCTTCAACAGTTTCTTCGAGCCTGCCTTCGTCTCGCGCTTCATTCAGAGCGGCAAGTTCTCCAGCGTCGATAAGTACGCCGGAGACCGCCATCTGTCGAAGCTCGGCGTGTGCGATCCTGCCGGACACTACACCATGCTGGCCATGAACCTCCTGGTCCCGGTGGTTGACCATAAGCGACTGGGAAACCGTCCCGTCCCGCGCAGTTGGTCGGACCTGCTGAAGCCCGAGTATGAGCAGAGCATCGCCATACGCGGACACAAGGATGGCACCTTTTGCGAGACGCTGCTCCTGACCATCTTCAAGGATTCCGGGGTCGAGGGACTGCACAGTCTGGGCAGGAATGTCCGGTATGGCTGGCACCCCTCCCAGATGGTGAAGGCCGCACTGGGAAGTAGCGCCGACGCGCCGGCGATCAGTGTCATGCCGCTCTTTTTTGCCCAGAACCTCAAAGGGAAGGATCAGTACTCCGTGGTCTGGCCCGAGGACGGCGCCCTGATCAGTCCCGTCACCATGCTGGTTAAGACAGAAAAACTGGAAGAGCTTGACGATCTGATCTCATTTCTCGCCGGTCCCCAGGTAGCAGGTATCTTCGCAGGTGCCTTCTTCCCCGCAGTCCATCCCGAGGTAGACAACAAGCTTCCCGAGAACGCAGTCTTTAAATGGATAGGTTGGGACTACGTTACCAGCCAGGACGTCAAAGAGTTGATCGACTCGGCCAATTGCGCCTTTCGCTCCGGCCGTGAGGGAAACGAGCGATGCGCCTGATCACCGTCGCGGGCCCTCCGTCGTCGGGGAAAACCTCCATCATCTGCAAGGCTGCAGAATCCTTGATTGCTGAGGGAGTGTCCGTTGGCGTCATCAAGTTTGATTGCCTTTCCTCCGGCGACCAGGTGTTGTACGAGCGCCGGGGCATACCGGCCCGCACCGGCTTGTCCGGCAACCTCTGTCCGGACCACTTTTTCGTCAGCAACATAGAGGAGTGTCTGGCCTGGGGCAAGCAGCGCGGCTTCGACATCCTTTTGAGCGAGAGCGCCGGACTCTGCAACCGCTGCGCCCCGCACATCAAGGATGTCTGCGCCATTTGCGTCATCGACAACCTAAGCGGCGTGGAGACACCCCGAAAGATCGGCCCGATGCTGAAGATGGCCGACATCGTGGTCATCACCAAGGGGGACATCGTTTCCCAGGCGGAGCGCGAGGTCTTTGTCCACCGGGTGCGCCAGGTCAATGCCGGCGCGATCATCATTCATGTCAACGGCCTGACCGGGCAGGGAGGGCACGAGCTTGGCAGACTGCTGCGCGACGCCCCCGAGGTCGACCTCTTAAAAGGGAAGCTTTTGCGCTTCTCCATGCCGGCGGCACTTTGTTCCTACTGCCTGGGGCAGCGCCGCATAGGCGAGGACTTCCAGATGGGCAACGTGAAGAAGATGGACCTGGAATAAGGAAGTCGGATCATGACCATCTCGTATGCTGATACCCCGCTGGAGCGGCTTTTGGCGCAGCACCCGCACCTGAAAGAATTCTTCCGTGCCATGGGGCTGCCGGAACTGCCGCCCGGTTTGACACTGGCCGCCGGCCTGGATGCTCTCGATGAAGAGTTGCTGCTGGACGTCGGGATAGAGCGCCAGGATTTTCTCGGGCGTGTTACGGATTACCTGGAAGGGGTGGAGCGTCAGAAAAAAGCGCAGCTGGCACAGGTCGATTGTGTGACGGTCCTCGGAGGGCGCAATAAGTCGGGAGAACCGGAAGAGTTCCGGCTGGATCTGCGCCCCGGCGAAGTCACCTGCATCGTGGGGCCGACCGGTTCGGGGAAAAGCAGGTTCCTGGCAGACATCGAGTGGATGGCCCAAAAAGACAGCCCCACCGGGCGCCAGATTCTCATCAACGGTGCCGAGCCCGATCCGCGGCGCCGCTACGCCGTGGAACAGAAGCTGGTGGCGCAGCTCTCCCAGAACATGAACTTCGTCATGGACCTCTCCGCCGAGGAATTCATCCGGATGCACGCCGAAAGCCGCATGGTAGCAAATGTCGAGGAAATCTGCAGCACCGTGCTCGAACTGGCCAACAGCCTGGCCGGCGAGCAGTTCACGCCGCAAACCCCCGTCACCGCCCTCTCGGGAGGCCAGTCCCGCGCGCTCATGATAGCCGACGTCGCCTGCCTCAGCAGCTCCCCCATCGTGTTGATCGACGAGATCGAAAACGCCGGGATCGACCGCACGCGCGCACTGGCACTTTTGGCGGGTCGCAACAAGATCGTGCTGATGGCGACCCATGACCCGATATTGGCACTGATGGGGCAGCGCCGGCTGGTCTTCAAGAATGGTGGAGTGGCCTGCATCCGCGACACCAGCCCGGCCGAGATCGCGAACCTGGCAGTTTTCGAGGCGATGGATGCCCGCTTGACCAAAGTGCGGCACGCCCTGCGCAGCGGCGAGGAGATCTGCGGGGAGTTCTGAGCGTTTTTCCCGCTAAACTTCACCCGCGGCGCCGATAGTCGCCGCGAACCCGAGCAGATGCTCGCGAAGGAGTCTGCCCGCTGCCTCGCCGTCGCCCTTTTGCAAGGCATCGATGATCGATTGGTGCAATTTTTCTCCCTCCAGCGGGCTCAGCTTCTCCTGAGACAGGAAGACCTGGGTCCGGATCTCTGCTCCCAGCGCATCCCAAACGCGCAGCAGGATGGAGTTGCCGCTGGCCTCGACAATCTGCCGGTGGAAGGCGGCATTGTGGCGCGAAAACTTTTCGTTATCGCCTGCTACTGCCGCCAGGTGCGCGGCGGCCATTTCACCCTGCAAGCCGGAGGTGTTGCCCCGCAGAAAATCCGCCCCAAGTTCGGCCGCGTGCTGCTCGATCATCGCCCGCACCTGGTAAGCTTCCTGCAATTCCCGCTCGCTCACCCGTCGCACCCGGGCCCCCTTGAACGGTTCCGATTCCACCAGCCCCAAAGCTTCCAGGTCGCGCAGCGCTTCGCGCACCGGAGCCTGGCTGGTCTTCAACTCGCGGGCGATACTCAACTCAACGAGCCGATGGCCCGCAGGGTAGCTGCCATCGAGGATGCGATCCGAAATCAGTTTTTTGACTCGGGCACTTATCGATTCGTGAACAATACCGCTTGTTTGCTCCATGAAATCACCTCAGTTTAGAAAAAATAATGGTAGCATGCCCCACATTATCCTTGCAAGGATTATCGATTATCGATAATTTGGCAGCTCCCCATGCTCCGACGCCGGTGGCGCCGACAGGCCCCCCGCGGCCGCCGCAGACGGCGCAAGCTGCGCGTCAGTTCTCCAAAAAGGATAGTTACCATGTGGATAGTGCGTCTGGCCTTGAACCGGCCATACACCTTCATCGTACTCTCGCTGCTGCTTATTCTGGCAACGCCGTTGGTCCTGCTGCGAACCCCCACGGACATCTTTCCCAATATCAACATCCCGGTCATCAGCGTGGTCTGGAGCTACAGCGGTCTGGCCCCCCAAGAGATGAACGACCGGATCGTCTCGGTCTTCGAGCGCTCCATCACGACGACGGTGAACGACGTCGAGCATATAGAGTCCCAGGCATTGAACGGCGTCTCGGTGACCAAGATCTTTTTCCACCCGTCCGTCACTATCGCCACCGCCAATGCTCAGGTCACCGCGGTGGCACAGACCCAGCTGCGGCAGCTGCCTCCCGGCATCACGCCCCCGCTGGTCCTCAACTACAGCGCTTCCACGGTGCCGATCCTGCAGCTCGGTCTCAGCGGCCAGGGGCTCAGCGAGCAGCAGCTCAACGACTACGCGGGAAACTTCATCCGGACCCAGCTGGCGACGGTGCAGGGCGCCTCGATCCCCTTTCCCTTTGGCGGCAAGACCCGGCAGATCATGGTCGACATCGACTCGCAGAAGCTGATGGCGCGAGGGCTCTCTCCGCTGGACGTGGTGACCGCGATCAACCTGCAGAACGTCATCCTGCCGTCGGGCAACGCGAAGATCGGCGACACGGAGTACAACATCATCCTGAACGGGTCGCCCCGCAGCGTCGAAGAGATCAACGACATGCCGGTGAAGCTGGTTAACGGTACCATTTTGTACGTGCGCGACGTCGCCCACGTGCGCGACGGTTTCGCGGTGCAGCAGAACATCGTCCGGCAGGACGGCCAGAGAGGGGTGCTGCTCCCGGTGGAAAAAACGGGCAACGCCTCTACCCTCGACATCGTGGCGTCGGTCCGGGCGGCGCTGCCGAAGATCGCGGCGAGCCTCCCGCGCGAGCTGAGGATCCGCCCGCTCTTCGATCAGTCGATCTTCGTCAACGCCTCCATCCAGGGAGTGGTCCGGGAAGGGATAACCGCCGCCTGCCTGACCGCGCTCATGATCCTGCTCTTCCTCGGCTCCTGGCGCTCCACGCTCATCATCGCCATCTCCATCCCGCTCTCGATCATCGCCTCGCTGACCGTGCTGTCGCTGCTCGGCGAGACCATCAACGTCATGACCCTGGGGGGGCTCGCCCTGGCGGTCGGCATCCTGGTCGACGACGCCACCGTCACCATCGAAAACATCGAGCGCAACCTCGCTCTCGGCAAAGAGCTGAGGCAGGCCATCCTGGACGGGGCGCAGGAGATCGCCATTCCGGCCTTCGTTTCCACCCTCTGCATTTCCATCGTTTTTCTCCCCATGTTCCTGTTGCAGGGGGTGGCCCGCTACCTGTTCGTGCCGCTCGCCGAAGCGGTCATGTTCGCCATGCTCGCCTCCTACCTTTTATCGCGCACCCTGGTGCCGACACTGGTGCTCTACCTCCTGAAGGATCACGAGGGGCATGACGCGGCCACCGGGAAAGCGGGGTGGCCCCGGTCCATTCACCTCGGCTTCGTGGGCGCCTTCGAACGGTTCACGCTCTGGTACACCGGCATCCTGAAAATCTGCCTGCGGCACCGCAAGGGGGTTCTCCCGGCTTTTCTGGGTGTCTGCCTGCTGAGCCTCCCGCTGGCTTTGACCCTGGGAAGCGACTTCTTCCCGGACGTCGATGCCGGCCAGATCCGGCTCCACGTCCGGACCAGGACCGGCATGCGCATCGAGGAGACTGCCAGGATTGTCGGCCTGGTCGAGGACCGCTTGCGCGAGGTCATTCCGGCAAACGACCTGGAGGGGATCCTCGATAATATCGGCCTGCCGGTCGGCGGCATCAACCTTTCCTACAGTAACGGCGGCTTCATCGGCTCGATGGATGCCGAGCTCCTCATCTCGCTCAAGCCGGGCCACCGGCCGACGGCGGATTACGTCCGTCTGCTGCGGGCCAGGCTGCCGCGGGACTTCGTCGGCACCGGCTTCTTCTTCCAGCCGGCCGACATCGTAAGCCAGATCCTGAATTTCGGCTCCTCCGCACCCATCGACGTGCAGATCGCCGGCAGCGATCTTGCCGCCAACGCGGCCCTCGCCGCGGAGCTTGCGGAAAAGATGCGCAACGTGCCGGGAACGGCGGACGTCCGGGTGCATCAGCTCTTCAACCAGCCGCGCTTCAGCGTCGCCGTGGACCGGACCAAGTCGATCCTCGCGGGACTAACCGAGAGGGACGTCGCCAACTCGGTCCTGGTCGCGCTTTCGGGTAGCTCCCAGACCACCCCGAACTTCTGGCTCAACCCGAAAAACGGCGTCTCCTACGGGATCACCACCCAGATGCCCCAGTACCAGCTCGGGAGCCTCGACGCCCTGCGCACGCTTCCCATCACCGCCGCGGGAAACCCCCAGCCGCAGCTTTTGGAGAACATCTCCCTGATGAAAAGGTCGGCGGGGCCGGCCGTAATCAGCCACTACAACATCCAGCCGGTGATCGACATCTACGCCAACGTCCAGGACCGCGACCTGGGGGGGGTGGCGTCCGGGATCGACAAGCTGATCGCCGGGATGCAGAAGAAACTGCCGCGGGGAAGCAGCATCGTCATGCGCGGTCAGGTCTCCACCATGCGCTCCTCCTTTGCCGGGCTGGGGCTGGGAGTGGTCGGCGCCATCGTCCTCGTCTACCTGCTGATCGTCATCAACTTCCAGTCCTGGTCCACGGCCTTCATCATCATCGCGGCCCTTCCCGGAGCGCTCGCCGGCGTCTGCTGGGTCCTGTTCCTGACCCACACCTCGCTGAGCGTCCCGGCGCTCATGGGAGCCATCATGTCCATCGGCGTCGCCACTGCGAACTCGATCCTCATGGTATCCTTTGCCAACGACCGGCTGGCCGCGACCGGTGACGCCCTCCTGGCGGCCCTCGAGGCCGGGCACACCCGGCTGCGTCCTGTCATCATGACTGCGCTCGCCATGGTCATCGGCATGGTTCCCATGGCCCTGGGGCTTGGCGAGGGTGGCGAGCAGAACGCGCCGCTCGGCCGGGCGGTGATCGGAGGGCTCTGCGCCGCCACCCTGGCGACCCTTTTCTTTGTACCGGTGGTCTTCTCGTTTGTGCATCGCAAGCGGACCGGGCAGCCCGCAACAACACAGCTGGAAATATCAGGAGCAGCGCCATGACTACAGAGCAAAAAGCCAACTCCAAACCGGGATACCGGGTGGTGTCGGCCCTCATCTTCATCCTGGTTGCGGCGCTGGTCGGCCAGGTGACCTCACGTCTGACGGCCTCGCGCCAGCTGGAGGCCGCCACCCACGAGCTGGCCCTGACTCCGGTCAACGTCACCCGCCCGACGGCCGGCGCCCCCAGTTCCGAGTTCCAGCTCCCCGCGAGCGTGCAACCCTACATGGCGACGGCGATCAACGCCCGGACCAGCGGCTACCTGCAGAAATGGTATGCCGATCTGGGAAGCCGGGTGCGCAAGGGGCAACTGCTGGCAACCATAGCGAGTCCCGAGATAGACGCACAACTCGATACCGCGCGGGCCACCCTGCTCCAGGCGGAATCGCGGCTGAAGCTGGCAAAAATCACCGCTGGAAGGTACACCAACCTGAGCCACTCCGATGCCGTCGCGCAGCAGGAAGTCGATCAGGCGGCCGAGAGCCTGCAGGGACAACTGGCCGCCATTACGGGAGCGCAGGCCGAAGTGCGGCGCCTGGAGCAGCTCCAGGGGTTCGAGAAGGTGTATGCGCCCTTTGACGGCGTGGTCACGAGCCGCAAGGTGGATGTCGGTAATCTGGTGAGCGCCGGCGGATCCGCTCAGGGAGCGGAGCTGTTCCAGCTCTCCCAGCTGCAGACCCTGCGTGTCTACGTCTCGGTACCCGAGAACTACGCGCCGGCGGTACAGCAGGAGGGCACGGCAGAGGTCGAGTTCGCCCAGTTCCCCGGGCGCAGCTTCCCGGGGACGGTGGTGCGCAACGCCCAGTCCATTGACAGCGCCACCAGGACCCTCCTGGTGGAGATCAACGTAGCCAACAAAGACGGGAAGCTGCTGCCCGGTTCCTATGCCAGCGTACGGTTCAAGCTGCGCCAGAAACTTGCCGCAGCAATCCTCCCCGCCAATACGATCCTGTTTCGCTCCGAAGGGCAGCAGGTGGCGGTCGTGAGCAAAGCCGGGGTGATTGAACTGAGGAAGGTCGCGGTCGGCACCGACTTCGGCGCCACGGTGCAGATCGTCTCCGGCCTGACCGGCTCCGAAGACGTGGTATTGAACCCGCCGGACTCCCTGCTGCAGGGGCAACGGGTCCAGGTGCTTGCGGCCGGGAAGAACTGAGGTGATCATGAAGCGTGTGGCAGCGACACTGTTTCTCCTCTCCCTCACCGGCTGCGTGGTCGGGCCCGAGTACGCCCGCCCGGTGATCCCGGTCCCCGCGACCTTTCAGGAAAGCCTGCAACCGGAGCCGGCGAACAAAGCCCAGCAGCAGATCGCGCGGGTGAACTGGTGGGTGGTATTCAACGACCCGTACTTGAACGCTCTGGAAGAACAGTGCCTGGAGGCCAACCAGGATATATTGGCCGCCGTTGCCAGGACGGACCAGGCGCGCACCTATTCCCTCGTGGCGCGCTCCTACTCGTTTCCGACCATCGGAGCCAACGGAAATCTGGCTCGGGACCGCGAAGCCCGGGACCGGGTCAACAACTCGGGAGCCGGGGCGAAGGGGGGAGGTTACAGCGACTTTATCTCTTCCATCTCGCTTAATTACGAACTCGATGCCTGGGGGCACGTGCGCCGCGCCCAGGAAGCGGCCAATGCAACCGAGCAGGCGAGCCAGGCGGACTTCGAAACCGTCCGGCTGGCCCTGGGAGCCGAACTGGCGGTCGACTATTTCACCCTGAGCGCCATCGACGTACAGCAGCGGGTGCTCGCGGAGACCGTGAAGGCTCTACAGTCCAGCCTCGATCTCACCACCCTGCGTTACAAGAACGGGCTCTCGAGCAAGCTGGACGTGCAGCAGGCGCAAACGCTCCTGCAAGCGGAACTCGCGCAAAAAACAGCGCTCGGCATTGGCCGCAGGCAGACCGAAAGCGCCCTGGCGGTGCTGTCGGGGAAATTCGCCTCGGAATTTTCGGTCCCTCCCCTGCCGCTTTTGGGGACGCCGCCCTCCCTCACTGCAGGCCTTCCCCTCGACCTGCTGGCGCACCGCCCGGACCTCGCCGAGAAAGAGAGGGTCCTCGCGGCACGAAGCGCCCAGATCGGGGTGAGCCAGGCGGAGCGGCTACCCACCATCAGCCTCACCGGGGCTGCCGGCTTCGAGAGCGTGGATGCCGGGACCCTTTTCAATTGGGCCGCGAATCGCACCTCCGTTTTGGCGAGCGGCATCAGCGTCCCCCTCTTCAACGCCGGCCGGCTGAAGGCCCGGGTCAGCGCAGCGGAGGCGAGCTACCGGGAGGCGGAAGCCGGATACCGGCAAAACGTCCTGGTGGCATTTGGCGAAGTGGAATCGGAACTCAGTGCGCTGCATCTGCTGGCGGATCAGGCGGCTTATCAGGAGGCGGCAACCGAAAGCGCGAGGCAGGCGACCGCCACCGCACTCGACAGGTACCGAAACGGCATCGAGAGTTATTTGAGCGTCGTGACCCAGCAGATGACACAACTTCACAACGAATTGGCGGAAGCTCAGATAGCGGGAGCACGGTATATCACCACGGTGAACCTGATCAAGTCGCTTGGCGGTGGATGGGCGGATTCGCAGATTTATCGGCACAAGGATTAGTCCGGCAGCACTGCTTTCTCTGGTGCTAGTAGGGAACCTTCGGCTGGCTCCCATGACCGTATGCCAGATCAGATGACCATATGTCGGATCGGATGACCATATGTCGGATCGATCCATCAGTGACTTAAACTACCCTCTTCCTGAAAGAAACTCTCCCTCCCCTTCAAGGGGAGGGTAGGGGTGGGGATGGGGGGAAAGAAGGAGAACATCGCATTGAATACCGTTGACGCCGCTGCATCTTCCACCCCGCTGAGGGGTTCCTTTCGCTGGTTTTTGACCGCCCGGTTCGCCTCCATAATCGGCTACCAGATGGTCGCGGTTGCCGTGGGGTGGCAGATCTACGATCTTACCCATCGCGCCCTCGATCTCGGGTTGATCGGGTTGGTGCAGTTCATACCCTCCCTGCTCCTGGTGCTGGTGGTGGGTCACGCCGCTGACCGCTACGACCGCCGGCGCCTGGTCGCCTGCGCCCAGGCCGTCGAAGCGGCCGCACTTCTGGTTCTCGCCTGCGCCACCGTCGGCGGCTGGGTGAGCCGGGAGGTGCTCTTCCTCTTCGTCCTCGCGGTCGGAACCGGCCGCGCCTTCGAGTTCACCACCATGCAGACTCTGGTTCCCTCGCTGGTCACCCAGGACGAGCTCCCCAAGGCGATGGCAGTCAACGGCTCGGTCATGCAGGCTTCCATCATCGTCGGCCCGATGCTCGGCGGCTTTCTCTACGTCGCAGGTCCGGAAGTCGTCTATGGAATCAGCGTCGCCCTCTTTTTGTTCTCGGCGCTGGTGATCTCCCGCATCCAGATCAGGCGCACCGTGTCCAAGCGGGAACCGGTGAGCATGGCGACCATCTTCGCGGGATTCTCTTATATCCGCAGCAAGCCGGTACTCCTCGGGGCGATATCCTTCGATCTCTTTGCCGTACTGCTCGGCGGAGCGACCGCGCTATTGCCGATTTATGCCCGTGACATCCTTTTTGCCAGCCCCCGCGGCCTCGGCATGCTTCGCTCAGCCCCGGCAGTCGGCGCCTTCGCAGCCTCCCTCTACCTGGCACGTCGTCCCTTGCAGCGCAAGGTCGGGAAGGCGATGTTCAATGCGGTCGCCTGGTTCGGTCTGGCGACCATCGTGTTCGCCCTGTCACGCTCCATGGTTATCTCCTTTCTGGCCCTGATTCTGCTCGGCTGGTCCGACATGCTGAGCGTGGTTATCCGCTCGTCCCTGGTGCAGTTGGAGACCCCGGACGAGATGCGCGGGCGGGTGAGCGCCGTCAACTCAGTATTCATCGGAGCGTCAAACCAGCTGGGTGAGTTCGAATCCGGGGTTACCGCGTCCCTTTTCGGCGTGGTGCCCGCAGCCGTATTAGGCGGCGTCGGCACGCTCCTGATCGTCGTCCTCTGGCGCAAATTTTTTCCGCAGTTGGCGCAGCGCGACACCCTGCAGGTGAAAGGTATCGAGGACCCGGACGTTGAGGAAGATGTCTTAGCAGATGCATGATGGATTTCGCTTTTTACTGCCATTCAAGTAACATGGGACAATTCTCCCTCCCCTTCAAGGGGAGGGGTGGGGTTACCGTTGTTAAGTTAAGAAATATCCGCGGCAATGGGCGGTGCTTTGTCCCCCCTATGAAATAGGGGGGAAGCCGAACGTAGAGAGGCAGGGGGGTGATTTGCCGGGGCTAAATACCCCCCTGTCTCGCTACGCGAGCCTTCCCCCCTGTTTCCACAGGGGGGACCAAACAGTACCTGGCCTTTATACTTTATGGTAGTGAGGGCCGAGGTGGGGGTGGCTTGGGCATGCACCAATATCGGACCCCAAGGAGGCGAGCGATGCGTTTTATCATCTATGGCGCAGGAGCGATAGGAAGCGTCATCGGCGGACACCTGTTTCGGCAGGGGTACCATGTCGTGCTGGTTGGCAACGCGCAGCATGTCGCTGCCATCAACGAGCGCGGGCTCAAGCTGGTTACCGGTGCCGAGACCTTTATGCTCCAGGTGCCAGCCGTCAAGACAGCCCGGGAACTCGCGCCTTTCACCGACGCTGACATTGTGCTGCTCTGTGCCAAGTCGCAACAGACAGTCAACTGTCTTGGCCAGTTAAAAAATGCCGGCGCACCCCGCAGCTTGCCGCTTTTTTGCCTCCAGAACTCGATAGTCAATGAATCGGTAGCCACCAGGATGTTCGACAGCATCTACGGGGCGATGATCATGCTTCCTGCCACCTTCATGAACCCTGGGGAAGTGATCAATCCCCTTCTTCCACCTTATGGCGTGATCGAAATAGGATGCTATCCCCGGGGACGCGACCAGGTGTGCGAGGAACTGACAGCAGCCCTGAATGCCTCGGGGTTTCATGCCGAGGTGCACCCCACCGTCATGGAATCCAAAGCCGCCAAGTGCCTCATCAACCTGGGCAATGCCCTCGATGCCATCACCGACGGCAAGTCGGAGGGGCATCCCTACACCCGGGAAGCGCGGCGCGAGGCGATGGAGGTCTGGACCGCAGCGGGGATAGAGTGGGAGTCCGTCGAGTCGCTGCTGGGGCGCATCAGGCCCAGCTCCGGCAAGCGGAAAAATCCCGCCGGCTCTGAAGAGGTGGCTAACCGCAGTTCGTCCTGGCAGAGTCTCGCGCGTGGCACCGGCAACATCGAGGCCGGGCAGCTCAATGGCGACGTGGTGCTGCTCGGCAGGCAGTTGGGCATCGCCACCCCCTATAACGAGAAGCTCTGGCTCCTGGCCGATGAGATGGCGCGCGGCGGGGAAAAGCCGGGGAGATACAGCGCCGACGACCTGCTTGACATGGTGCGCAAGGGGTGACTTAATGGGTGCCATCGTAACTATACCTGGTATCCGGTCCAGCTTAAATTGTCGTGCTTTGCGCTTCGACTCCGCTTAAGCGAACGCCTGCTCCCTGAGCGGAGTCGAAGCGCGGCATAGGGTGAAGTTACGAGGTACCGATCTGCCTGTTGCTGGTGAACGGTGGTATCGTGAACCGCAACATTGCACCGTTGCGGTTTACGATGAGTCTGTTCACCGGCAACCTACGAAAACATAAATCCGAATCGAACAGCCACCGACATATCAAGCTGGACTGAGTACTAGGTACCTAGATAGAAAGGAGTGATTTTTACATGACCGATACCAGCACCATGCAGCAGATCGTCGATTTTATCCTGGAGCTCGACAGGCTCAAGGGTGTTACTCGCAAAAACCGCCCGTTGGGGCTCGAGCGCTATGAAAACTCCGCAGAGCACAGCTGGCAGATTGCGCTTTTGGCGCTGTCTCTGGCGCCGCACGCCGGGGCGTCCATCGATATAAACCGGGTGGTCGGCATGCTGCTGGTTCACGACATAGGTGAGATCGACACCGGGGACACCATGGTCTACGTGGTTGGCGGATGGGAGGAGCGCAAAGCCGCCGAACTGGTCGCGGTCACCAGGATTTTCGGGCTGCTGCCGGAACCCCAAGGCTCGAAATTCCTGGACCTCTGGCTGGAGTTCGAGCAGGCTGAGACCCCGGAGGCGCTTTTCGCCAATGCCGCTGACCGCGCCATTCCGGTGCTCCTTAATCTCGCCCGGGACGGACAAAGCTGGCGGGAAAACCAGATCAGCTTTGAGCAGGTGGTGAACCGTGTCGGTCCGCCCATCAAGGCCGGCTGCCCTTCCCTGTGGGATTATTTGCTGCCTCGCCTGGAAGCGGAGCGCCGCAAGGGATGGTACGGTGCGGGGCCGACCGAGCAGGGCCGGGTCGGGTAGGATATTTCAGGATACCGGTAACAGGAGGACTGCCTAAAACAGAACTCCCCAGCGCTTGAAAGCGCTGGGGAGTTTTTGCTTGCACGGACAAAGGAAGCCGGGTTGCACTATTGAAGTAACCATAATTGGAAAATATGACAAACAAATCATATCTTGCATTTATGATATTTGTGTACTATTTTCTCGACATGGCAAGTTTGCCATGGGAGGAGACATGCAAACGCTCGTTTCGGAACAAACGCTAGGCTACCTGCTCAAGGATGCCAGAGTGAGGAGGGGACTCACCCAGGCTGAGACGGGGAGGAGCGTCGGGCTCGATCAGACGGTCATCTCCAGAATCGAAAACGGCAGACATGCCCTGCGCGTCGATACCCTTTTCAGGATACTGGGGGCTTTAGGGTACGAACTCCTGCTCCAGCCACACGAGGAGGGAACAGGGGAGAAGGGTGGGGACGCATGGTAGCCAAGGCGGGCACATCCATCTGGATCTACATGAACGGGGAGAAGGTTGCCCGCCTGTCCCGTTCTGGCGGCGGCCACCTGGAGCTGGCATACCAGGAAGGATGGCTCGTGTCGCCCAACCGGCGGCCTCTGTCGCTCTCGCTCCCCTTGGGGCGGGTTCCCTCCTCGGGCGAGGTGGTGCAGAATTTTTTCGACAATCTACTTCCCGATAGTGAGTCCATCAGAAGGCGTATCCAGGCGAGGTTTAAAGCCAGAAGCAGTGATTGTTTCGATCTGCTCTGGCACATCGGCCGCGACTGCGTAGGCGCCTTGCAGCTACTCCCGGAAGAACTGGAGTCCGTCGACGTAAGGAGGATAGAGGGAAGGAACCTTTCGGAGGCCGAAATTGCCACGATGCTCTCAAACTATCAGACCAAGCCCTTGGGGATGGCCGAAGAAGACGATTTCAGGATATCACTAGCTGGAGCGCAGGAAAAGACGGCCCTGCTGCGGTTTAACGGCCACTGGCAGCTTCCTCAGGGGTTCACGCCGACCACCCATATTTTCAAACTCCCCATTGGAAAGAACACGAGGTTCGACCTCTCGGACAGCGTTGAAAACGAGTGGCTTTGCCATCTGATCCTGAAGGAATTCTCTATCCCCGTTGCAGATGCAGAGGTGGCAGCCTTCAACGGGGTAAAGGCCCTGGTGGTTACAAGATTCGACCGCAGGATGTCAGCCGACGGGAGCTGGATCATCCGGCTCCCTCAGGAGGACTTTTGCCAAGCTTTAGGCGTTTCCCCCGGGCTCAAGTATGAAAACAACGGTGGCCCCGGGATAGCGGCCATCATGCGACTGCTCTTGGGTTCCCAGAACCGGGCGGAGGACAGCCGCACTTTCATGAAGGCGCAGTTCATCTTTTGGCTCTTGGCCGCCATAGACGGGCACGGCAAAAACTTCAGCATCTTTCTGGAGCCGCAGGGCCGGTATCGCCTCACTCCGCTGTACGACGTGATTTCGGCGCATACGCTCCGTGACAGGGGGGAATACGCACACCAGAAACTTAAAATGGCCATGTCGCTGAGGGGAAAGAAACCGCACTATCACTGGCAGCGGATAAGGGAGCATCACTGGTTAGGTACGGCGAAGGAATGCGGTTTTCCAGAGGAGGAGATGAGGGGAATCATCTCCGAAGTCCTGGGCACGCTTGATGGTGTGATAGAGCGGGTTGGAGCTCAGGTTCCCGAAGGGGCTGCACAGGAGGTAGCCGATGCAATATTCAGGGGAATGCGCGTCTCCCGTGAGATGTTCATAGCCGATTAGCGGGTCTGGCCAGTGTCTCTCCCGTGGGTCTCTGCTTATTTCAGTAGTATCTCACGGGAAATCGAGGTGATTAAGATGATTGCGTCGAGGGGGGGAGGCTTCATGTGTCTGGTCCGGTGGCCCCCGAGTCCATTACCTTTAGTGGTACTTGTCTCCCTCAAGCTCTGTCCCCCTTAACCTCCGTATGGGGAAATCTCTGTGAATTGCATTGACGCGGCTTGTTCAATGGTGTTAATTTCACGCGGCAAAATGGGCATTGGGATTCCCTCACAACGCTAACTACACCACCCACCGCCATGAAGAAGTTCGGGACTCACTATATCATCGACGGCTGGCTCGCCTCCCCGGATATCCTCAACGATGCGGAGGCTATTCGCGCGGCGCTTCTGGAGGCCGTCGCCAACGCCGGGGCGACCCTGATCGAACTCTGCGTGCACCGCTTCAGCCCCATCGGAGTCACCGCCACCGCAACCCTCGCCGAATCCCACATTGCTCTCCATACCTGGCCCGAGGATGGCTACTTCGCCGCCGATCTCTTCTTCTGCGGCAGCGGGGACCCGAAGCGGGCCATGCTGCATCTCACCGCCGCCCTGGGCGCTCAGAAGTTCCAGATCCGGGCAGTCGTGCGCGGCAAGGGATGCCTCCCGAGCGACGAGGATGGTGCCCATGGACAGTAAGCAACTGGAAAGACTGGCGGTGGATGACAGCTTCATCTTTTCCGGCGTGCTCTGGGCGGTACGCGAGCTGAACGTTTTTCAGGATCCCTCGGGGTACCGCACCACGGAGTGGCGCATCGCCTCCTCGCGCAAAGGCGAATATTTCCTGATGCTGGAGTGCGACCCCGCCCAGCCCAAGGGGCCGATCTGGTATCTCAGCGAAAGGCTCGCTACGCCGAAACTGCTCTCCCCGGAGACGGGTAAGAACCTCTACGGACAACTTCAGGAATCTTTCTCCAGCGCCAGGACGCCCCCGGCAACCCTGACCGTCAACGACACGATTTTCATTTTCGAGAGCAGTTCCAGCGGCGTATTCACCTCGGAAGGGGAATCGCAGCACCGTAGCACCTGGGAGTACTGGGACAAGACCCACTCGCGCAACCTGGCCCTGGAATTTTGGGATGACGGGAACCTGCTGGTCTACGTGGCGCGGGTCATCAAGCCGGAGCAGGTTCAGGATATCAAGACGGGCGGCGCCCGGCAGGTCAAGGACCGTTTCTTTGGCCAGGGGGCGCCGAGCACCCTGGAGTGGATCTGCGCGACGATTCTGACGCTGCTGGGATTGATCATGTTTCTAGCGGGGATTTCCAGGCCATGAAGAGTTCATCCCTGTTCGTGGAGCAAAATAAAGAGCGGATCGCCTTTTACATCGACGGCGACCTGCAGTTTGACAGCTCCGATGAGGCCTCCTACCACGAGTATCTGGTGCTTCCCGCGCTGGACCTGGCGCGACGCCGCCATGCACCCGAACCTTTGCGGGTGCTGATCTGCGGGGGCGGCGACGGCCTGGCCGCACGAGATGTGCTCCGCTTCCCCGAGGTGGAGCGCATCGACCTGGTCGATTACAACCCCGAGGTGGTGAACTTCGGCCGCACCCTTTTTGCCCCCTTCAACAAGGACGCTCTCGTCAGCTCACTTTTAACCGTCCATCTGCAGGACGCGCGCTCTTTTGTGGAAAGCGCCGCGGCGGGCTCCTATCATGTCGTCATCTGCGATTTCACCCATCCCCGCTGCGAAGAGGATGCGGCGGTCTATCATGCCGGCTGGTTCGAGGCGCTGCGGCGGGTGCTGGTTCCGGGGGGGATTGTCAGCAGCAACGCGACGTCTCCGGAACGCTCGCCCGAGGCGTTCTGGTGCATTCACCAGTCCATCCTGGCCGCAGGCCTAAAATCGTATCCGCTACACCGTGACATAGCCTCCTTCAGGCGGGCGGGCTATGGTCGCTGGGGCTTCTTTCTCGCCTCGCCCGAGCCGATCGGGTATCGGGAAGCGGCAGCCATCGATCCGCCCGCAGGCGTCGCGAGCTTTCGCACCAGAGACTTTCTTGCCGCCTGCCGTTTTCCCCGCAGGCACGCAGAGGTGCGCCACGGCGTGAACTGCCACCTCCCCGAGGTCCCGAGTCTCTGCCATTACCTGTGGAATTCCGAATGTGACGAGGACCTTGGCGGCTGTTTCACCGCCTTCAGCCGCGATACCGTGGAGTTTTTTTCCGTCCCCGACGCCTGGAACGGGCTTTTACCCGGGGCTTCCCCGGGCTCCCTGGCGCAGATCGCCCGCTCCTGGCTGGAAGCTTCGCGCTCGCTTCCATCGGGGCATTCCCCTAACCTTATTCCGGTGCGGCACCCCTACCATACGACGGAGATGACCAACTCCTGGGGGGCCTCCCTCCCCGAAGCTGTCAAGGGGCTCGACCTTAGCGAGCTGGTGAGCCAGATGCTGAAACGGGCGCAGTCCCTTCCGGCGAACCTGGTGGATGATCTCAGGAAACTGCTGGCCGCCCTCCAGGCGGGTACCCTCCCCAAGGAGCTGGCGCCGAGGCTGCAAAACATCCTCTGGCTGGTGCTAGCCGCCGTCCTCACCATGCACCTTTCCCATCCCGACGCGGTCTTTGCCAAGGGAGGAGGTAGCGGCAACTCGTCAAATTCCGATGATACGGCCTTTTGGGGAACCATGCTGGCGGGAGGGGGGATCATCTGGCTCGTGAATCTCTGCAACCGCAACAAATGACAAACCGGGGAGCAGCCCTGTCCGCATGTTCTGAGGGCGATTACTCCGTCTCTCAGCTCACTTTCGACGAGATAGCCGATTGGGATCTTTTGGCGCAGTCCGTGCCCCATTCGTGCTACATGCAGTCCGCCGCCTGGGCGTCGTTCAAGGAGAGGGAGGGCTACCGAGTCATTTTTGCCGGGGTGCGCCAAAGCGGGAAACTGGTCGGCGGTTGTCTGCTTTACGCCTATCCGGCAGCCCGGGTTCCGGCACTGCTTGCCGCTCCGGGAGGACCGTTACTCCCGGCGGAGTACTTTGCCGTGGGACTTCGGCTGTTAACCCGGTTCTGTGCGCCGCTTGCCGAGCAACTCGGGGTGGCTTCCTTACGGATCGAACCGGCCATTCCCCTGGCTCCCCAGCCAAGCCTTCTGCTGCCGCGGAGCTTCGAGGAACTGGACTTTGTCCGTTCGCCGGCGGACATCCTCCCCTGCGAGAGCTGGCTCGTCGATCTGGAGCAGGACGCATCGGAAATCTCGCAGGCCATGAAGCCCAAGGGGCGTTACAACGTGCGGGTGGCCGGGCGGCACGGCGTTCAGGTCCGTTTCTCCAGTGAAGATGCTGATATTCCGCTTTTTTACCGGATCTTTGCGGAGACCGCCCGCCAGAAGCGCTTCTTCGGAGAGCCCTATGCCTTTTTCATAAACCTCTGCCAAAGCCTGTTTTGCGCCGGCCGGGCCGAGTTCGGCTTCGCCTTCCTGAACGGCGAAGTGCTGGCCGCCATTTTGATCGTGTACTGGGCCGGGCGGGCCACCTATCTCTATGGAGGCCGTTCTTTCCAGCATAGAGAGGTCATGGCGCCTTCCCTGCTGCACTGGGAAGCGATGCTGAACGCGAAACGTCGGGGTTGCAAGCTTTACGACTTCTACGGATACACCGACGACCCCCGGCACTCGTATTACCCGTTCTCCCGTTTCAAGAAGCAGTTCGGGGGATTTCCTGTGTCCTATCCGGGGGCGCATGATCACTATTACTACGGCGTGCTGGCGGATGCCCTGGTAGAGCTACTCAAAAACCTTTCAGGAGAGCTGGCATGAACGAGTTCTTCAGCACCCCGGTTGGGGGATATGCCCTGATTTTTGTACAGGTACTGTCCGGTCTGCTCTTCTTCTGGCTCGCCCAACGGCTCTACCAACTCGTATTCCGTCGCATTCACCTCAATGAAGAGCTCTTTGTACGTGACAACGTCTCCGCAGCCGTCGCCTTAGTCGGGTTTTACCTGGGAGTATTGCTGTCCTTAACCGGCTTAGTCTCGGGAAATCAGTCCAGTGCACTGGACGACCTGCTTTACCGCGGAGCCGCAGTCATCGTCTTCATGCTACTGGGCGCCTTTATCAGCGAACGACTCATCCTCAGACGCTGTGACTGTTTCCAGGAGATCTGCGATCACCGAAACCTGGGGGCCGGATTTGCCGAAGGTGGAGTTCACGTCGCAAACGGACTCCTGTTAAGCTCCGTCTTGTCGGGCGACTCAGGTTCCTGGCCCGTTGCTGTCATCTGCTGGATTACCGGCATGTTGGTACTTTCGCTGGCAGCCTGGGTGTACCCGTTAATTGCCCGCTTCGATGTTTATAGAGAGATCCAGACCAGGAACAATGCGGCCGCCGGACTCGCCTTGGCCGGGTTCCTGGTGGGGACGGGCAATATTTTGCGGATATCATTTGCCGGGGATTTCTCCGGTTGGCAGGAAAGCCTGCCGCAGTACGGCCTAACGTTGGTGGTTTGCTTTCTGCTGATGGGAATGGTGAGGTGGTTGGCCGATCTGATCCTCGTGCCGGGAGTGAAGCTCTCGCATGAAATCGCAGAGCAGAGCATTCCGAATATAGGTGCAGGTCTGATAGAAGCCTTCTGCTATATTGCCGCTTCATTTCTCATAGCACTTGCCTTTCCGGCCTGAGTCTTTGGCTAAAGGCCAGCCAAGGTAGGGGCATTTCCCCTATTATATGACAATAAAACCAGCATTTTTGTCACGAAAAGTCGGGTTCTGTCGCGGATTTTAAGGCGGCTAGGATTGATAAGGCACCAGGATCATTGCTTTCGGGACGCCCATTAAAGACCAAACCAGCGCTATGCCCTTTGGCTGACCACGCTTCAGTACCATGGAGGAAACCGTGATGAACGCACCCACCATCGTGCGCTGCAATTTTGAGCGACATGCGGAAGCGATCCTTGAGATTTTCAACGAGGCGATTTTACACTCGACCGCACTCTACGACTATAAGCCACGAACACTGCAGAACATGGTTACCTGGTTCGACGCCAAACGGGCCGGCAGCTTTCCGGTAATTGGAATTGAGGACGGCCAGGGAGTTTTGTTGGGATTCGGCAGTTACGGCACTTTTCGAGCTTGGCCTGCCAACAAGTACACCGTGGAACACTCTGTCTATGTGCATAAGGATCATCGGGGTTGTGGGCTTGGTAGGACTGTCATGCAGGAGTTGATAGCCGCAGCACGGGATAATGACATCCATGCAATGCTAGGCGGAATTGATGCAGCGAACGCCGGGAGCATCGCTCTGCATGAGCAACTTGGCTTCAAACATGTTGGCACCCTGCCGCAGGTCGGCTTCAAATTCGGTCACTGGCTTGACTTGGCTTTCTATCAGTTGTTGTTGGATACGCCTGCCAATCCCGTTGATGGGTAATCGAGTTTGGTTTTTAGGGGCGTCCCCTTGTCGCAAGGAATTAAGACCCTCCCAGGGACAGGCCAGCTCATCAGGCTTTCCCCCCGCAGAATTAACCTCGCTGTGACCTGATATTTATTCGCCTGTGTTTTTACTGTGCCACTCTCAATACCATTGTGTTGCCACCCCTTCGTGTTGCACCTTTATTTGGATTGAGAGGAGGTTTAAAATGAGACTCAGAGGTAATAAATGGCTCGCCGCGGTGACAGCCGTGGCCCTGCTGGCAGGTTGCGCAGGGAATTCCAGCTCAGTAACCGGCCAGGCTCCGACACGCACCATCATCATGGTCTGGGACGGCCTCCGTCCGGACTCCGTGACCGCCACCGACACTCCTAACCTGTTCGCACTGCAGAAAACCGGCGTCAAGTTTGACGACAACCACTCGACCTACCCGACCTTCACCATGATGAACGGCTCATCGTTTGCCACCGGTTCCTTCCCCAAAGCCAGCGGTTTCTACGGCAATACTTTCTGGGCTCCGCCCCAGGGAACCGGCAACACCATCCCGGCCGGCAAGGGTGCCGGCGGTACCAACGCGGATTACCAGGATCCCGTCTTCACCGAAGACTACCAGATCCTTTCCACACTCAACGACTACTACGGCGGCCAACTGCTTCTGGTGAAGACGCTGTTTCAAACGGCACAAAACGCCAACCTGGTAACCGCGACGGTCGGCAAGTCGGGAGCGGCCTACATTCAGGATTTGGGGAGGGGCGGCTACTTCCTTGACGAGAACACGGTGATGCCCCGCAGTCTGGTCACCGAACTCCAGGCCAACGGCTACTCCCTCCCCGCCAATACCGTCAATGGCTACGCAGGTACCGATGCGGTCACCCTGGCTGCCAACAACGGCAACCCCACCGGCAAAGCCGGCTACATCACCTTCAATACCACGGCATATGACCCCAACAGCGCCATCGCCATCCCAGCCCGCGATTCCTCCGACACCACTCAGGGCGCGCCGGAAGACAGCGCTAACAAGTACATGATGTCGGTTTTCACCCAGTACATCCTGCCCGCCAAGAAACCGATGCTCTCCCTGATCTGGTTCCGTACCCCGGACAACGTCGAGCACGGCTACGGGCCGGGGTCCGCCAATGCCAAGGCAGGCCTCCGTTCCCAGGATGCGCGTCTGGGTGAACTGATCTCCTCCTTGCGGGCCAATGGCATGGATAGCACGACCAACATCATCGTGGTATCCGACCATGGTCATAGCAGCGTCTCCGGACCGCTCTCCCTCTACCCGCTGCGTTCCATCACCCCTTCCACCACACTGCCCAGCGGGGGACTGGTTAACGGTTCGACGAGCGGCACCAGCACCGCAGCCTTGGGCTCTCTGAGCGCCACCGGGTACTCCTTCTCGGGAGATGTGCGGTCCGCCGATTTGCTCACCTACCGCGGATTTAGCGCGTACGATGGCAGCGGGTGCAGCACTTCCGCCATGTACGGGCTGAGCGCCACCGGAGTCCCGACGGTTCCGGTCCAAATCGACGCCACGGGGGCGCTGTGCGGCAGCGCCAACACCAAATACCAGGCAATCAGCTCGACCTTGGCCACGCCGGTGGCTAGATTCACCGTTCCGGCCCCCGGCAGCCTTCCGGCCAATGGCATCGTCGTTGCGGCCAACGGCGGCTCCGACTACTTCTACGTGCCGGGACACGACCTGACCACCGTGAAAAATTTGGTGAAATTCCTGCAACAACGGGAAGAATACGGTGCCATTTTCGTCGACAGTCGCTACGGTGCCCTCCCGGGAACCCTCTCCATGGCGCAGGTCAACCTGGAAAACACGACCCGTCAGAACAACGGACAGCCCGATGTGGTTGTGAGCTTCAGTTGGGACGACACCGTGTCGATCCAGGGGATGCCAGGTATCGAGTTCGAGAGTACCGGCGGCCAGCGCGGCATGCATGGCAGCTTTGGCACCCCGGACGTGCACAATACGCTGATCGCCAACGGCCCGTCGTTCAAGGCTGCGGCGACCGTGACAACCCCCTCGGGCAACGTCGACGTGGCCCCGACCGCCGCCTACCTCTTGGGTCTCTCCATGCCGCAGGCCGACGGCCGCATTCTCAACGAAGCTCTGGTAACCCCCGCGAGCGGTTCGACGCCGGCGGTGACCTCCTCGACGGTGACCAGCAGCACGGCGACCGGCCTGCGTTTCGAACTGCCGACCGATCCGACCGGCGCGACGGCAGACTCTTCCCTTTCCGTCGGCAGTTACACCATTAACTTGGCGGTAAAGGATCTGACCATGGATAACAAGACCTACCGCTATTTTGATTACGCTAAGCCAGTGCGCCGTTAAGGCCTTTACAGAAACGACCACCGGAGGTCTTACATTGAAAAACTTACTACCCGTCAGGCTTCGGGTACTGGGGCTGCGGCTCGCCACCTTTTGCGTGGCGGTCGCGGCATCCCAGGCTGCCCATGCAAAGGAGCCGACCTTTGAGGATGCATTCAACACCAAGGGCGAACCTCGCCTGCTGCACTACCAGGCAGTTTACCAGTCCAAAGGGACCGAACATTCCCTGGAGGTCTGGCGCGACGGCGACAGGCGCCTGAAGCGCCGCACGGACAAGAATATCGAAACCTACCTTTTCCGTGCGCCGGGCTCCGCCGAATTCCAGATGTCGGTCCTTGACCCCAAGAAGAAAATTCGAACCAAGATCGGACGGACCAATCTCTACCGCATCGGCAGCCAAATTGACTGGTTCGACATGGCGCATGGGCTTAAACATCCCAGCGGTCCCTACACGGTGGCGAAGGCCCAGACTCCCGCCGGTGCCCCCAAAACGGTGGAGAGTTGCCAGTGGTATGATTTAACCCAGGGTAACCGCACCACACACATATGCTGGAGCGTGCGTGACCGCCTCCCGGTGCTGATTCAAACCCAGCAAGGGGAAGTCATCTGGAGACTGACCGAGACCGACATGAAATCCATTCCGGAAAAAACTTTCAAGATCCACGACGAAGGGTTTGTACTCAACGATGCCAACGAGGACATTGAAGGTGACTAGGGAAATGGACGCAGCGAGCATAACTACGGAGGTGAGCTAGCAATTCGTGACGGGAGCGACACGAAAATCCGAAAGAAGGGGAAAAGAGCGACCGCTGTGCCGCTTTTTTTCGTCTAATCGTTTTCGAAACGGCAAAAGCATTTCCGGCGACCTTTATCTTACCCGGACCTCATCTTGAATCGATCGTCATTATACGGTATGCTGCCGGACTGCAGAGCGTCGAGGATGGGTGTCTGCAAATTTAAACAGGCGCATTGCCCCTCAAGTCTCTTGGTAGTCCTACCTGTAAACCAGCGCGATGCCCTTTGGCTGACCACGCTTCAGTACCATGGAGGAAACTGTAAATGAACGCACCCACCATCGTGCGCTGCAACTTCGAGCGACATGCGGAAGCGATCCTTGAGATTTTCAACGAGGCGATTTTGCACTCGACCGCACTCTACGACTATAAGCCACGAACACTGCAAAGCATGGTTACCTGGTTCGACGCCAAACGGGCCGGCAGCTTTCCGGTAATTGGAATTGAGGACGGCAAGGGAGTTTTATTGGGATTCGGAAGCTACGGCACTTTCCGAGCTTGGCCTGCCTACAAGTACACCGTGGAACACTCTGTCTATGTGCATAAGGATCATCGTGGTCGTGGGCTTGGTAGGAGGGTCATGCAGGAGTTGATAGCCGCAGCCCGAGAGAATGACATCCATGCAATGCTAGGCGGAATTGATGCAGCGAACGCCGGGAGCATCGCTCTGCATGAGCTACTCGGCTTCAAGCATGTCGGCACCCTGCCGCAGGTCGGCTTCAAATTTGGTCACTGGCTTGATTTGGCTTTCTATCAGTTGTTGTTGGATACGCCTGCCCATCCCATCGATGGGTAACTGGCCTTGATCTTGGCCTTTTGGATAAAATGCCTTGAGATTCTAGCGGACGTGAGACCAGGCCAAAGGGGAAAAGAAATCTGAAGGACAGCACCCATGATCTTTGAGCGGTTAGCTTGGAGGGTGCTTGATGCGGCAAGCGGCGGCGTAGTGCCGCTTGCCAGTATCTGAAATAGTTCTACAGATTTGTCGAGCTAAACTTTATTCCCGTTTAGTGTTAGGGTCGTACCATTTTCTATGATCGTCATGCTGTATTTATAAGGGGTGCCAGCGTTGTCTAGATAGAAATCATCGTCCTCTGAGCTTATCACGGTGTTTGCTGCGTCTTTAGTGGTAGTAGAAATAGTTAAAGTGCTGTTGCCGTTGAGGCCTGCGGTAAGTTTCCATGTCGCAATATCGCTTGTTCCATCACTGAATTGTACAGCAGAGAGGGTGCCGGAGTCCCCCACATGAACAACATCAGTAAGAGGACTGCTCCCATTCCTGAACGCTATGCCTGCGCCGGTAATGCCTGTCGAGTTTGTTGTCTTGTAAAGTTGACCGTCGGTAAGGAAATACTGGTTAAATGTTTCTGTCGCTATAACGGCCGGTGATACGACAATTGATGGACTGCCCATCGTCACCGTTATCTCTGAATTTGTGACGTTCGAGCTATCCAAAGTGGTAGAACCCTTTGATTTCATAGTAAATAAAGCAGTATAGCCATGGGGGCGGCTACCCTGTCGGGGCGCTTATATGCCCGGCCCCGACAGGGTTTACTTTGTTTTCTTCTTATGTGCTGCGAAATCACAGACGTATGAAAGAATTGAGTCACCAGTTGAATCGGGCACCACAGGTAGGAAAGGCGCATTTTCAAGATTAGCAGTAGAAGATATTGTGTGACCGTCATTTGCATAGTGGACAACATTTGTAACTCTATAAGTTTTGTCATAACAATTATATTCATCTGAAAATAGAGTGTGTGAATATCCACTAGACTCATAATAAGGAGAGATGGTCTCTTTTACCATCTTTTCATTCAAAATTTGTTTAAACCATACAGTGGTAACGCCAGCTTTGCTTGTTTTAAAGCTGGAACTTTCAAATTGGGTGGCTGTGGATGGTATGTTCACCCAATTTGAGGAGGTCGCTGGTAAAGTGGAAAGCATGACAAGGGAAAAGATAAGGGTGGCTACTGCCTTCATATGGTCTCCTTTTTGGAACAATCGGGCTAGAACCCCTTTAACCCACGCTCAACCTCTTTTTGCCTTACTAACGGCCTTAATTTATTGGCTAATTCTATCGATTCCATCGATAATTGATTACCGCTCTGGCTCCTCTCTGTCATGATTATTTTGGTGATAGTGCCTTCCCATACTACTGATTTTCCCTCAAAATGAGCTATGTCCCCGAACCTATCCATACATGCTTGATATATTGTGCCTGACGACATCAAATCACCCGTTGATGCTCGAACTTTGTAGAATTTATCCTGCCAAGCATAATATTCGATTTCATCGACTCGCGCACCCCCGATCTCCAGATCTTCAAAGCGTTTTTTGTAAACTTTAATGCCATCGAAATCAGTTGAGTAATTCCTAGAGAAAACTAACTCAGAGCTTCTCGAAATGTCAGTTCCCCATTTAATACTCCGGAACCCGTCAGGTTCATTTTGGAAAGCAAATACATTTGAAATGCTAGCAAAAAACAAAATGATTCCAAAAAAGCGTGTCATACAGTCTCCTTATAGGTAACTCAATTTCATAATATTTAACCTCATGAGCGACATTTACTATTGCAAGAAAATTAGCTGATAGCAACATGTTTTTAGCAAATTTCACTGCTTTACTTTAGTCTTTGATAAGTGTATAAACACTTACAACACCCTTTGTGAGTATTTATAAATTAAGTGGAGGGGCAAATGGCGTATGTTACTTACCGGCGAGTCAGTACCGTAGGGCAGGGAGCGTCAGGGCTAGGTTTGGAAGCGCAGCAGGCGGCGATACGTATCCGTCAACCATAGCACATCTTGAGTGGGGTTTTACTCTGCGGTAATCTGCCTGGCGGCGAGCCAGTTATTGGGGAGAAGCTGATGGACGAATCTTGCGGGGTGGCTCATGACTCGGCGCATTACGTCCTCAAGATAGTCCTGAGGATTGATGCCGAGGTTGCGGCAGGTCTGAACCAGTGACAGGATGGTAGCCGCAGCCCGGCCGCCGTCCTCGCTGCCAACGAAGAGCCAGTTCTTGCGGCCGACGGCCAGGGGGCGGACGGCGCGCTCGGCAACGTTGTTGTCCAGTCGCGCATCCGGGTGGGCGAGGTAGTTCCCCAGGTACGGTTCGAGCCCCAGATAATAGTTGATGGCTTTGGCGAGGTTGGACTTGGGCAATAGTCCGCCTGCCATGGCGCGCTCCTTGACGATCCGGGTCAGACGTTCCAGCAGCGGCTTCTCGATCTTTTCGCGTATCCGCATGCGCTCTTCCGGGGTGCGCGTCCACGCCGCTCGTTCCAGCATGAACAGGTAGCGGATTCTGCGCAGGACATTGCGGCGAAACATGGGATCGCCCCCTTCCGCCTCGACGAATTTTCGACGCACGTGTGCCATGCAGGGACACCAGACGATCCCGTCCTTTTGGGCCAGAGTCTCGTAGACCCCGTACTTGTCCGAATGCAGCAGTCCTTGATACCCCTTGAGGGTGGCGAGTGCGTGTTCGTGGTTGCGGTTGGTGCGGAACTGGTAGTACCGGTAGGGGGGATCGGCGCCCCCTCCGCCCACGTAGGTCCACATGTAGGCTGTCTGGCACCGGTCCTTGCCCTCTGTTTGCATGAGTATTGGTGTTTCGTCGGCGAAGACCTGTCCGCTCTGAAGGATTTGCCTCCCCAACTCGTCGTAGAGCGGAGAGAGTGCGGCGCCTAAGGTCAGCACCCATTTGGAGAGGGTCTGCCGGCTGATTTTGACCCCGGACCTAGCGAAGATCTCAGTCAGGCGGTTGAGCGGGAGATGGTCCGCGTACTTGGCGACCAGGACGGAGGCCAAAAGGCTTTCGTCGGCGGGGCAGCGGGGAATGATGGCGTCGGGAAGTGCGGCGGTGCTCACACCCAGTTCGGGGCGGGCTTTGGAGGCGTACTTGAACCGGACGTACTCGACGATGAAGAAGCTCTCCGGGGTTCTGCCGAGTTTCCTGCTCACTTCGGAGCCGATGCATACCAACGGAAGCCCGGTCTCGGGGCAGATCTTCTGATCGGAGGGGAGGTCTAGTTCCACGCGCTTGACCGGGAGGTCGTCGGGGAAGGAGATAGTGTCGGCGCCACGATTCTTCGCCGACTTGGCCCTCCGATAGCTGATCTCCTCCTGCTTGGGTTCGAAGACCTTGGGCTCTCCGAGATCGAGTCCGGCGAGCAGTGGCTGCTGTTTCAGATCGGCGATGATGCGCTCGCTCTTTGCCCCGAAGACCTGCTTTTTCAGCCAGGCAAGCTGCTCCTTTGCCACCGATAGCTCGCCTTCGAGGTTGGCGATGCGACGGTCTTTATCTTCGATGGCCTTGCAGGCGTGCATGTTTTCAGGAGGGCAGCACATGTCGGCACTATACAATAAATTTGGAAAAAATAACACTACAAATTGAATCTCCTGTTCAACCTTTTGGGCACTATCCCTTCAATAAGCATGGTGAACTGTTGACGTGTGAGTTGGCTATTACTGTCGAAGCACGATGAAAAAGTACCCTGTTCGAGGCGCTTATACCAGATGACATACCCGTCGCCTTCCCAGTAGAGTATCTTGATCATATCGCGGCGCCGGTTTAAGAACAGAAAGAGCGATCCAGTCAGGAGTTTACCGGGGAACAGTGAGTCGACGAGGAGGCTGAGCCCCTCAAAGCTTTTCCTCATG